>Ga0183095_10303_pt2 | contig 143930 bp, 132 predicted proteins | sample BioMet4_FD_130346 | JGI IMG/M metagenome (GOLD analysis project Ga0183095, IMG submission 130346) | Microbial communities from bioreactor (seeded with sewage sludge) at LBNL, California, USA - Biofuel metagenome 4 (v2) (version 3) | ecosystem: Engineered > Bioreactor > Anaerobic > Unclassified ...
CGGTTCGTTTGAAGAAATAGGAAAGCCGGTATTCAGTGACGAAAAGAATCAGAAAACAACGTATGTAGCCCTTGTGGGTATTGATGAGTCGAAGAAAAAGGTTGAAACCCTCTCTCAGGAGGCAATTGAAATACTTGGAACATATGGCGAAAAAGCGGAATTTTTGTCGGAGCTTACGAGAGAACTTATAAAGAGAAAAAAATAATCCAAAGGCGGGTGTAATTTTGGGAACACTGCTCGACGGTATACAAAAAGCAAATGATATAAAAAAAATTAAGGCTGAAAAACTGCCGCAGCTTGCCGATGAGATACGCTGTTTTTTATTGGAGCATGTATCAAAAACCGGTGGACATCTTGCCTCAAATTTGGGTGTGGTAGAGCTTACAATAGCTCTGCATTACTGCTTTAATCCTGAAAAAGACAGAATAATATGGGATGTTGGACACCAAGCGTATGTGCATAAGCTTCTTACGGGACGAAAAAACCGGTTTGATTCATTAAGACAGCTTGACGGGCTGAGTGGTTTTCCAAAGCCAAACGAAAGTATTTGTGATGCTTTTGCGGCCGGACACAGCTCAACATCTATTTCAGCTGCGCTTGGAATGGCAATGGCAAGAGATTTGAAAAAAACAGATGAAAAAATAATAGCGGTAATAGGCGACGGCTCGATATCGGGCGGACTTGCCTATGAAGGGCTTAATAATACAGGCAGAAGCAACAGGGATATAATTGTAATACTTAACGACAACCAGATGTCTATTTCCACAAATGTAGGCGCAATGTCGAAGCATTTGAGGGATATACGCACCGAACCTGCATATCTTAACGCAAAGGCAGGCGTGCACAGAGTGCTCAACAAGATACCGGTTTTGGGAAAGCCAATAGACAAAACAATAGAAAAAGCAAAAAATACAATTAAATACATATTATTTTCGGGAGTAATGTTTGAGGAATTTGGCTTTACGTATGTTGGCCCGCTTGACGGACATAATACGGATGAGCTTATAAGAACTTTGCAAAAGGTTAAAAACATGCATGGGCCGATACTTGTGCATGTAAAAACCATAAAGGGGAAAGGCTATAATTTTGCGGAGCGTATGCCGTGGAAATTTCACGGTGTGTCCGCCTTTAATCTTAAAACCGGAAAACCTCTTGCAAAAAAAGGTACAAGCTATTCGGCGGTATTTGGCGAAAAAATGATAAGCATGGCGGAAAAAAACAAAAATATCGTTGCTATTTCAGCGGCTATGGTATCGGGAACAGGGCTTGACGGATTTCAGCTTAGGTTTCCCGAGCGCACCTTTGATGTGGCTATTGCCGAACAGCACGCGGTAACGTTTGCGGCGGGACTTGCCTGTCGCGGGCTTACGCCTGTTTTTGCAGTGTACTCCACGTTTTTACAAAGAGCCTACGACCAGATAATACATGATGTGGCGTTTCAAAATCTGCATGTGGTCTTTGCCATAGACAGAGCCGGAATAGTTGGGGCAGACGGCGAAACACATCAGGGAATATTCGACATTTCATATCTTCAGCATGTGCCGAACATGACTATTATGGCGCCTTCCACAGGCGACGAGCTTGAAAGACAGCTTGAGTTTGCCGTGGGAATGACGACTCCCGTGGCTGTAAGATACCCGCGGGACGAGGCTTTCGAGTGCGCGGAATGTAAAAAAAGCGAGATAGAATATGGCAGGGGACGGCTTATAAAAGACGGACAAAAGGTAGCGATAATAAGCGTCGGAGCAATGCTCAAATATGTGCTTAAGGCAGTTGAAATGCTTAAAAAAGACGGCTTCGCGCCTGTTGTATATGATGCAAGATTTGTGAAGCCGGTTGACAGGCAAATGGTTGACGACTGCATTGACAGATGCGAATTTATCGTTACGGTAGAGGACAATATTCTGGAGGGCGGATTTGGAAGCGCAGTAAAGCTTATTACTGCCGGGCAAAGCAAATGCCGTGTGGTAAATATCGGGCTTGAGGATAAATTTATAGAGCAGGGTACAAGGGACCAGCTTTTTAATAGGTATGGGCTTGACAGTGACGGAATATACAAAAAAGTAAAGGAATTATTTGAGGGAAACGGCTATGAGTGACAAGGAACGTTTGGATGTGCTGATCGTTGAAAACGGGCTTGTGGCGTCGAGAGAAAGGGCCAAGGCGCTTATTATGGCAGGCGAGGTTTATGTTGACGGCCAGAAAGAAGACAAGTCCGGAACAAAAATCGAAAGAAATGCAAAAATTGAGCTTAAAAGCGGCGATTTGAAATATGTAAGCCGCGGCGGCTTTAAACTTGAAAAGGCAATAACCGAATTTGGGCTTAAGCTTGACAAAAAAATCTGCATGGATATAGGCGCTTCAACAGGCGGTTTTACCGACTGTATGCTTCAAAACGGGGCAAAAAAAGTGTATTCGATAGATGTAGGTTACGGCCAGTTTGCATGGAAGCTCAGAAACGACGAACGGGTTGTGTGCCTTGAAAAGACTAATATAAAGTACATAACAAAACAACAGGTTCCCGAGGAGGCTGATTTTGCGTCGGTTGACGTATCATTTATTTCGCTTACGAAGGTTATACCGCCGGCGCTGCAGGTAATGAGCCCTGATGCTCAGCTTGTATGTCTTATTAAGCCGCAGTTTGAAGCCGGCAGGGAAAAGGTAGGCAAAAAAGGTGTTGTGCGCGACAAAGATGTACATATGGAGGTAATTGAAAAAATTATAGATTTTGCCTTTGATGCCGGGCTTAAAATACTGAACATGAGCTTTTCGCCTATAAAGGGGCCGGAGGGAAACATCGAATATCTGATTTTTCTTGACAGAAAAAACGGCGGCATAAGCCGTGAAGAGGCATTAAAGCTTGCTGAGGACACAGTGAAAATGTCACATGAGGTTTTATAAGAGGTATGACTATGAAAAATATCGGCATAGTATCTAATTTAAGAAGATTTGAAAAAGGCGATGTGGCAACGGATCTTATAGATTTTCTTGTTCAAAAGGGTTGTGTGCCGTTTGTTGAAAACGAAATGGGCGAGAAATTCGGCCTTATGCAATACGCAAAAGGCGACGAAAGCGTATACCGGGATACTGATATGATAATTGTGCTTGGCGGCGACGGCACGATACTTAATGCCATAATGAAAAACGCAAAGTATGAAACGCCGTTTCTCGGCATAAATTTCGGACATCTCGGCTTTCTTACAGACGTTGACAGCAGCGAGATAAAAAAGTCGGTTACAGCAGTTTTAAACGGAAAATACCGTATCGAACGGCGAATGAACCTTGACGCATTTATAAAAGGCAAAAATCAGGACGAGCCTTTTACGGCGTTAAACGAATTTAACGTATCAATGGGCGGCATTGTGGATACGGCGCTTTATGTAAATGACGAATATATAGACAACTTTTTCGGCGACGGAATGATAGTTTCGACGCCGACCGGTTCAACGGCCTATAATCTTGCCGCAGGCGGCCCGATACTTAAAAGCGATGCCGAGGTTGTTGCCATAACGCCGATATGTCCGCACATGCTTTATGCAAGAAGCATAGTAATAGGTGCTCATGATATAGTAAGAATACGCATTACAAGCTATACGGGAGATTCCGTAATGCTTGTCGGGGACGGAAAAAACCTCTGTAAAATGGATGTAGGCGACGAGGCTGTAATAAGCAAATCTACATATTACACAAATATAATTAAAACAAATTCGCTTGGTTTTTATGATGTTTTGAGAAATAAGATGTTTGGTAAAGGGGGAAGGTAAAAATGAAGATAGCCAGACACAGCAAAATACTTGAGATAATAGAAAACAACGATGTTGAAACACAGGAGGAGCTTGCAGGGCTTTTGAAAAAGGATGGGTTTAACGTAACCCAGGCAACTATTTCCCGCGATATACGAGAGATGAAGCTTACAAAGGTACTTAACGAAAAGGGCAAGCAAAAATATTCGGCAATAACCGGAAATGACGAAGGGCTTTCCGAAAGACTGATACGCGTTTTTCGTGACGCTGTGGTTAAGTTTGACTATGCCCAGAACATAATTGTAATTAAAACTCTTGACGGCATGGGAATGGCGGTTGCAGTTGCCATAGATAACCTTAAAAGCGGAGATATAATAGGTTCAATTGCGGGCGATGACACGGTAATGTGTGTTGCAAGAACGCATAATCAGGCGGTGGAATTTGTGCAGAAGCTGAGCCACATAATTGAAAACGGGAAATAAGGTGTTTGAAAATTGCTTGATGAACTTAATATAAAAAATGTTGCGCTTATAAAAAACGCTGATATTTTTTTCGGAGCCGGTCTAAACATACTTTCCGGTGAAACGGGAGCCGGAAAAAGCATGGTTCTTGGAGCCTTGGGGTTTGCTTTGGGCGCAAGAGGCTCAAGAGAACTTGTAAGAAACGGCGAGGAACAGGCAAGCGTTGAGGCTGTTTTTTCAGAGCTTTCAAGCGATACGGAAAATATAGCAAAAGAGCTGGGAATAGACTGCCTTGACGGTTCAATAATAATCAAAAGAACCATATCAAGCGACGGTAAGGCGTCAAACAGGATAAACGGAAGTCCTGTTACGGCGGCAATGATAAAAAAACTGTCTGAAAGTCTGATGGATGTACATTCCCAGCATGAGCACCAGTCGCTTTTAGACGCTTCAAAGCATATAGACATACTTGACGGTTTTTGCACTCCGCAGATAGACGAATACAAGGCCGAACTTTCAAAACTCAATATACAGTACCGCGAGGTACATAAAAAGCTTAAGGCCGTAAGCGGAGGAGCCGATGAAAAAGAGCGCCGCATGGATCTTCTTAAATATAAGATACGTGAAATAGACGAAAGCAATCTTAAATCCGGCGAGGAGGATGAGCTTTCGGAACGAAGGAAGACTCTTGAAAACTCTGAAAAGCTTTTGAAGTATGCCAATACCTGTCTTGAGCTTTTATCAAGCGGAAGCGAGGAATCGTCTGATGCTTCTGAAAAAACAGGCGAGGCTCTCAGACTTGCGTCGCTTATTGCCTCTGTTGACAAAAGCGCCGCTGAAATATGCTCGGAGCTTGAAAGCGCATACGACCAGATACAGGACGCGGCAAGATTTTTAAGAAACTATTGCGACTCGATTTCAGACGACCCGCAGGAAATAGATAAGGTTGAGGAAAGACTTGACCTTATTTACAGGCTGAAGAGAAAATACGGTGCCAACGTTGAGGAAATACTGGCGCAAAAACAGGCGGCGATGGATGAACTTTGCGAGCTTGAAAACAGTGAAAGTCTCAGGGCCGAATACGGTGAAGAAAGAAACGCGCTTATGAAAAAAATAAAAGCCGTATGTCTTAAGATGAATATACTTCGAAACGAAAAAGCGCGTGTTATAGAAAAAGAAATAGAAAAACAGCTTTTTGACCTTGAAATGAAAAATGCCAGATTCTGCATAAATGTTACAAGAAAGGATACTTTTTCAAACAAGGGTGCGGATGATGTTGAATTTTATATATCGGCAAACATCGGCGAGGAGATGAAGCCTCTTTCAAAAACTGCTTCCGGAGGCGAAATGTCAAGGATAATGCTTGCGCTTAAGACGGTTACGGCAGGCAAAGATTGTGCGCAGACGTTTGTGTTTGATGAAATTGACAGCGGAGTAAGCGGTAAAACCGCGGCAAAGGTTGCCGAGAAAATGGCGTTTATATCAAATACGCAGCAGATTATATGTATTACCCATCTGCCGCAGATAGCGGCAATGGCTGACAGACATTTTTATATAGAAAAAAAAGCGGAAAACGGACATACTGAAAGCTTGGTGCAGCGTCTTGATGATAACGAGGAAATAAAGGAAATAGGGCGTCTTATAGGCGGCCATCCTACAGAGGCGATGCTTAAGGCGGCGGTTGAAATGAAAGAAATGTCAGATGCAGTAAAAAAGGAAGTACGTGAACACTGAAAAATTATACTGCTATACAGCTAAAAAATAAAAAATGAGTGAATAATTTAAATTCGCTCATTTTTTTTGATTGTTATTAGCAGCAGATGCTAAAATAAATTTTATTGCTTGTCACTGCCGGATGATTTTGATTTGTAAACAGCCTGTCCCTGTGCAACTTTCAATCTTTCTGCTGTCTTAGGAACTGACTTGAGCTGAGTATCAATAAGCCAGTGCATAAAGCTGTCAAGCATATCTTTTTTCTCAGGTTCAAGCATAGTGTAGATATTTTTAAACTCATTGAATTGCTCAGGATAATCTCTTTCAATATACGGATTGCGTACATCATTGACACACAGAAGGTAGTCCAATGAAACATTGAAATACTCAGCAATTTTTTTCAAATCTGTTATTGATGGCTCATTTCGCCCAGACTCGTAGTTTGAAATGGCAGTATAGCCGTAATTAAGTATTCTGCCAAGCTCCCCCTGTGTCTGCTTACGCTCTTTTCTAAGGCTTCTTAATCTTTCTTTGAATTCCATTTTTTAACACCTCATTTATTATTTCGGCATTTTGGGGCAAATGCCGATCATCAACGCACAACAACTTGAGCATAATTATATATGCAAATATTGCTAAAAGGAATAGTATATCATATATTAGAAACGATGTTCCACATAACTGAAATATATTACCATGTTATGTGAACAGAGCAAAACGTTTCGTTATATGACAAACCGGTTGAATATTCAACCAGAATACATTATAATTACTGTATTTTATTACATTATAATAAAGGAGCGGGAATATGTCAAAGGAAATTGTTGTAATAGGCATGTCTGGCGGAGTTGACAGTTCTGTAAGCGCATATCTGCTTAAAAAAGCCGGTTATGACGTTTTGGGAGTAACGCTGGTAAACCACGCTTTTGCGCAGCCGGCGGTTAACGACGCAAAAGAGGTCGCAGAAAAGCTCGGCATAAAGCATGTGGTAGCCGACAGAAGTGAAAAATTCAAAAATATTGTTGAACGGTATTTTATTTCCGAATATCTTAATGGCCGAACACCAAATCCGTGTATTATATGCAATCCGCTTGTAAAATGGGATGCGCTTATGAGTGTAAAAGAGGAATATAATGCAAAATATGTGGCTACCGGACATTATGCGAAAATAATACAATACCCGCCTACAGGAAGGTATTCAATAAAGATGACCGAGAAAAACGTTAAGGATCAGACGTACGTTCTTTCTTTTTTGACCCAGGAACAGCTTAAAAGCACGCTTTTTCCGCTTGGAGAATATAAAAAACCACAGGTAAGAGAAATTGCGGCACAGATTGGTCTTATAACTGCCGAAAAGCCGGACAGCGAGGAGATATGCTTTATACCGGATAACGATTATGCCGGCTTTATAAAGAAAAATGCGGAAACGGAAATACCTGCCGGAAACTACGTGGATTTTGACGGAAATATTGTAGGGAGCCACAAGGGAATAATTTATTATACGGTAGGACAGAGAAAAGGCCTGGGAATGTCATTTGGAAAGCATATGTTTGTAAACAGCATAAACGCGGAAAAAAACGAAGTGGTTCTTGGTTCAAACGATATGCTTTTTAAAAATACCGTTTACGGCGAAAATATTTCATTTATGGCTGTGGAAAATATAACCGACCCGATACGTGCAGAAGCCAAAATACGATACTCGCACAAAAAAAGTCCATGTACGGTAAGCATTGAGAATGGGATTCTAAAATGTGTTTTTGACGAGCCTCAAAGAGCGGCTGCGCCGGGACAGGCTATAGTTGTATACAAGGATGAATACTGCCTTTGTGCGGCAATTATAAAGTAAAAAAATTGAAAAATCTGGGAAAAACAAAATTTGTCTGTATATAAAGCTGCAACAGCGGTTAATTTAAAAACAGAAAATCAATTTATGATGGATGTGATTAAATATGCCGCGAATGGTGAGAAACAGGATAATTTTTTATATATTGAGCTTTTCAGTGATGATTTGGTGTATTTCGTCAATACTTATGCCGTCAAAGATTAATATTACACAAAACTCGGCATACAAAACCGGCCTTGGCGTAAACGACGAAAAAAGCCAGACAGTTTTAAGCAATTCCGCCAAAAAGGTTGAAAGCAATATAAAGATAGAGCTTTCATCAAACTCAGGACTTACAGGCGATTCAGCAGGGCAGTATGATGCGGTATACACCATAATGGGAGTGCCGGTTAAAAAAGCACAGGTAAACGTGCTGCCGGAAAGCGTTATGGTAAGCGGCAACGTAACGGGAGTTGTGATAAAGACCGAGGGTGTGCTTGTGCTTGGCACAGGCAAGGTAACTGATAAAACAGGCGCCGAGGTTTATCCTTCGGACGGAAAGCTTAAAAGCGGAGATATTATAGAGGATATAAATGGAGAAAAGACAGACACAAAAGAAGATATGCGCCGGATAATTGAAGAAAGCGGAGGAGAAAGCATAAATTTTGTCTTTAAGCGCGACGGAAAATTGCAGTCGGCTGATATTAAGCCTGCACACAGCAATCCTGACGGAAGCTACCGCATAGGCTGCTGGGTAAGGGACGACACACAGGGTCTTGGCACGATGACCTTTGTGGATACTGTATCAAAAAATTTCGGAATACTCGGTCATGGCATATTTGATGTAGACACAGGAAGACTTATGGTTGCGAAAAATGGAAATATAACCGGCTCGTCGGTATCCGGAATAGTTAAAGGCGAAAAAGGAAGCCCGGGAGAAGTGTCCGGAAAACTTGAAAAGGAAGATATAATAGGCAGTATAAGCAGCAATACTCAAAACGGTGTATACGGAAAGATAACTATGGACAAGCCGCAGCTTGACCTTGTAAGCGCAAAAGCAGTAATGAAAAACGACGTGAAAACAGGCAATGCGGTTATAAGAAGCGATATACTTGGAAGTATGCAGGAATATAAAATAGAAATAAGCGACATAAACCTTTTAAGCCCGCCTGACAAGGGAATGCTTATAAAAGTAACAGACAGCAGACTTTTAGACGGCACGGGAGGAATAATACAGGGAATGAGCGGCTGTCCTATATTGCAGGACGGAAAATTTGTGGGAGCGGTAACGCATGTATTTGTAAACGATCCCACAAAGGGCTATGCGATTTTTGCTGAAACGATGCTTGAACAGGCGCAGGAAAGCGTACAGTAAAATAATACCGTAAAAAAAACACCAAAGCTCCTGCTTACTTATATAGCAGGAGCTTTGGTAAAATGCAAATCACTTGTTTTGTTCTGTATAAAATTCTGTTCCGCGGTATATATCAGGATTATAAATTGTACTGCCGTGGTTTTTGATTTTTTCACAGGTATAAGGAATGCTGTTTTCCTCCATTACAGCCTTCATGCATTTAATAAGGGAATCGTTTTTCGTAGACTGTGAAACCATAAGAGATATCTTATCGCGAAATGTGCTTCCTACTGTAACCAGCAGGTTGCTGTAATGCGGGGCACCGGTTACTTCAAAATTTTCAATCTGTTCTATTACCCGCGGGTGAAGCGGAAGCTTTGTAAGATGGGTATAAACACAGCTTGCCTGTGGCTTATAAAGCATTTCAAAAAGACTTCCGTATGTTTTTTTAAGCATGTCGCAATCAGCGTTAAGAGCCTGCATGGCGCCGTAAGCATTGTTGCATTCGTTTATCAGATTGGTCTTGTCTGTTTTCAGGTCAAGCTGGCTTCGGAATATGGTGTTTACGGTTTCTACCGGCATTTTAGAGCATTTTTTTATTGGGTAGTTAAGAGTGGCTACATGAGTGAAATTGTGGTCGGTTGTACTGCCAAAAAATCCTCTCAGATTAACGGCAACCAGAAGCTGAATATTCCCGTCGGGAAGTTGTATCATCCGTTCAATCGCCCTTGCAATGTATGCACCTATAACGGCGGCAGTAGTGACCTCTGCCGTTTTTGCTTTTTTCATTACATCCGAAACGGACAGTATGAAGCGATATAAACTGATTTCATCATCTTTTTTGGCGTAAAATCCTTCCGCAAGCGACGTTGGCTGAACCGGCTTTGGAAGCCCAAGCGGAACATTGCTGAAATCGGCATTTGCAAGCATTGAATTTTCTGTTGTTGCCGCAATATCTTTTGGATAACATTCATTAACTTCGTCCTTGCTGAGTTTTCCAAGCTGATAAAGATATCCGCCAAGCACTGAATTTAAAAATGCCAGCGCTCCGTTTCCGTCTGTAAGAGCGTGAGTTGAAGTAAAGCGTATTCTGTTTTCATCATACATTATAACCCACGGAAATTCGTGCATTTCCTTTGTGCCGTAAAGCACAGGTTCTTCCCACTTGGTTTTGCATACGACAGGCTCGGCTGTGTTTTCCTCAAGCCAGAACTGTCCGTTTTCTCCGCGCACCATCTTTGTAGCAAATACAGGATGAAAGGCCAGGGCATCTATAACGGCTTTTTTAAGTGCGTCGCCGTTTACTTTTTCCATCATTACAAAACAAAATACAGGTATGCAGACGTTCATATAAGCGTTGAGCTGTTCACCAAATTCCAATTCGTATTTTTTCATGTTGTTATCATACCTCCAAAATGTTTATATTACGTGACAGATGGTTATATAAAACGTTCAAAATCATTGCAGTTTTTTTCTATTTTGTTTATAAGGGTACAAATATGATACCCGTCGGCTGCGGCATGGTTTATGAAAACGGTAAATGGCAGAAGCGTTTTGCCGTTGTCTTCAAAATATTTTCCAAACACAATTACGGGAAAAAGCATGTCTGATTCGCAGTAGGTATCATAGGAACAGGAAGCAAAGCTTATCCACGGAAGATTTGAAACAGGAATGAAGTTTTCAGGCTTATCGGGTTTTCCCTTTACGCCTTTTACAAAACGGTATTTTTCCATATCATCGCTCATGGCCTTATAAAAGGTAAAAAAGTCATCGCTCCACTGTGTCCACAGGTCTGAAAATGTACAGTCGTCCTTGTGGAAAACAGTGTAGGACGGATTGCAGTAATCGTAAAAGCCAAGGTTTTTATCGCCGTCAAGCGCCATTTTAAACTGCGGCAGGTCATTTACCGCCTTCATTATAACATATACAAAAGACTGGTAAAACTTCAGGTTGTTTTTTTTAAGCACATGAAGAAAATAAGTAATATCAATATTAACGGTAAGGTTGCATTTGGTTTTGATTATTTCTCTGTAGTATTTGTAGTGCTCGGCTCTTTCGTATTCAGACATATCTATTTTATTGAACATACAGATCACTCCTCACAGCTCTATTTTAACATATTTTAACGGATTTTTCCGGTTAAAGTTAATTTTTCCTTTTCAAAAGCCTGCTTCGGTGATAGAATTTTTAATTAATAACCGCAGGGCTTATTTTTTTTATTGACAAATATTGACGAGTTGGGTATACTGTACTTTATTATGGTAGAGTGATAAAGTTATAAAGGAGAATAACAATGGATTTTAAACTGCATACGCCAATAGGAGTAAACGACAGGCTTATAGAAGAAGCGGCAGTGAAGAAAAACGTCTGCCGAAAAATCGAGGATGTGTTTTTGGGTTATGGCTATCGCGAAATAGAAAGCCCTACGTTTGAGTATATAGACGTGTTTTCAGACGAAAAGATGGGAAGCATAAGCCCCAAGGAAATGTTCAGATTTTTCGATAAGGACGGAAACGTGCTTGCCTTAAGAAGCGATATGACGCCGCCTGCGGCACGAATTGCTGCAACGGAAATCGAAAGTGACGGGCCTATAAGGCTTTGCTATTTCGGCAATTCCTTCAGAAACAGCAAAAGCTATCAGGGAAAGCGCTGTGAGTTTGCACAGGCGGGTGTTGAGCTTATGGGCGCACAGGGAGTGTATGCGGATGCGGAGGCAATAGCCGTTTCAATAAAGAGCATACTTGCCTGCTCCATTTCCGATTTTAAGCTGAATATAGGGCAGGTTGGCTTTTTTAATGCGGTTTTGGACGAAACGGGTCTTGAAAAGGACGAGAAAAACCAGCTTAAAAACTTTATAGCAAGCAGAAATTACGCCGAAGCCGAAGGCTTTATAAAATCAAAGAATATGCCGGAAAAGACAAAACGCCTGTTTTTGGAGTTTCCGAAGCTTGTGGGCGGAACGGAAATTTTGGACTATACAAGAGGTCTTACCGAAAGCACAGAGGCGCTTAAAGCTCTTGATGAGCTTGAAACTCTTTATAACGTGCTTATTCTTCACGGCGTAAGCAAATACATATCATTTGACCTGAGCATGGTAAACAAGCTTAATTACTATACAGGAATAATTTTCAGAGGCTATACCTACGGCACAGGCTATTCAATAGTGGACGGCGGAAGATACGACAATCTGGTTAAGCAGTTTGGAAAAAACATACCTGCCGTGGGCTTTGGCATAAAAATCGACGAGGTAATAAGCGTGCTTATGAAAAACGGGGTTGATTTTTCAAAGGACGAGGTAAAGGCAATGATAGGCTTTTCAGGCCCGGGGCTTGCCTCGGCCATTAAGATTGCGGAGGTTTACAGAAAAGGCGGAGTAAAGGTGGAAAACAGCCTTGTAGGGCCTGACTTGGAGGAAAACATAAGCTATATGCTTTCAAAGGGCTATGAATCTCTTATATTCTTTAAGGATGCCATAAACATAACCTACGTAAGAAGCACGGAGGATATGGGTGTGCTTAAATCGGAAATAAAGGTGTCAGACCTTGTGTTTCCCGAAAGGAGAGCTGATAAATGAGATATTTGACTTTTGCTCTGGCTAAGGGCAGGCTTGCAGAGCAGACAATGGAGCTGCTTGAAAAAATAGGTATGCCTTGTGCGGAAATGCGTGAAAAAACCAGAAAGCTCATATTTGTAAACGAAGAGCTTAAAATAAAAATTTTCCTTTCAAAAACAAGCGATGTGCCGACATACGTTGAGCACGGTGCTGCAGACATAGGTGTTGTGGGAAAAGATACAATTATAGAGGAAAACAGAAACGTGTACGAAATGCTTGATTTGGGGCTTGGAAAATGCCGTATGTGTGTGGCAGGGCTTCCGGAAACAAAGGAGAAGGTTTTAAAAAGCCATTCACTTACGGTTGCAACAAAATATCCCAAAATAGCAAGGGATTATTTTTACAAAAAGCATAAAACGGCGGAAATAATAAAGCTTAACGGTTCTGTGGAGCTTGCGCCTATAGTTGGGCTTTCAGACTGCATTGTGGATATAGTTGAAAGCGGCAAAACACTTAAGGAGAACGGCCTTGAAGTGTTTGAGGAGGTTTGTCCGCTTTCGGCAAGAGTGATTGTAAATCGTGTAAGCATTAAAATGGAGCACGAGAGGATAATGGACATTATCGAAAGAATACGTGCTCTTACAGAGGAGGCACAAAAATGATACCTGTTATAAAATACGGTACAGAAGAAGGCAAAAAAGCTGTAAGCAAAATATTTTCACGTTCACAGCTTGAACACGCTAACGTACAGGAAATTGTAAACGGCATAATTGCAGATATTAAGGAAAACGGCGACAAAGCTGTTTTTGAATACACAAAAAAATTTGATAAGATAGACCTTACACCGGATACCATAAGGGTTTCTCAGGCGGAAATAGACTATGCCTACACACAGGTTGACGAAAACCTTGTAAGAGTTATAAGGCGTTCTGCCGAAAGGATAAGAGCTTTTCACGAAAAGCAGAAAATAAACAGCTGGTTTGACTGCAAGGAAAACGGCGAGATAATGGGTCAGCTTATACGTCCTCTTGAAAAGGTGGGAGTATATGTTCCCGGAGGCAAGGCCGCATATCCTTCATCGGTGCTTATGAACGTAATACCTGCCCATGTGGCAGGTGTAAAGCACATATATATGACAACTCCGGCGCAAAAGGACGGCACGGTTTACCCCACAACTATAGTTGCCGCAAAGGAAGCCGGAGTGGACGAGATATTTAAAATAGGCGGGGCACAGGCAATAGCCGCTCTTGCCTTCGGCACAGAAAGTGTACCAAAGGCGGACAAAATCTGCGGCCCGGGAAACGTGTTTGTTGCGCTTGCAAAGCGTACTGTTTACGGCTATGTAAATATAGACTCCGTTGCAGGTCCAAGCGAAATACTGGTGCTTGCCGACGAAAGCGCAAACCCGGTGTTCGCTGCTGCCGACCTTTTGTCACAGGCGGAGCACGACGAAATGGCCTCAGCCATAATGATTACCACAAGCGAAAAGCTTGCCTATGAGGTACAAAAAGAGGTTGAAAAGCAGCTTTCGGTGCTTGAAAGAAAAGAGATAGCGGGAAAATCAATAGAAAATTTCGGCGCGGTAATAGTAGCGGAGTCCATGTTACAGGCATGCGACATAGCAAACGAAGTGGCTCCCGAGCACATGGAGATTTGCGTAAACTCGCCTTTTGAGATATTGCCTCTGGTTAAAAATGCCGGCGCAATATTCCTCGGTCATTACACGCCGGAACCTTTGGGCGACTATATGGCAGGGCCGAATCATGTTTTACCTACAAGCGGAACGGCTCGGTTCTTTTCACCGCTTTCGATAGACGATTTCATCAAAAAATCCAGTATAATATCATTTAGCAAAAACGCACTTGACGCTCTTTCGGACGACATTATAACCTTTGCAAACGCTGAGGGGCTTACGGCACATGCAAACGCCATAAGAGTAAGAAAATAACTCGGTTAAAAACTTTGTTTTCAAGCGGATACTGAGGGAATAAACAGATTAGTTCCGCGGCTCAAGTAAATTCCGCCTGCGGATTAAAATCTGAAACCTAATGTTTCCGAACATTCGGAAAACCGAAAACAAAAGTTTGCAGAGATTTTTAAAGCTTCGTGCACAGCTCATGGCTTGTTATTTTTGGAGGGGTATTATGAGAAAAGCGGAAATAAGCAGGGACACCTTTGAAACAAAGATAAAGATGACTCTTGAAATAGACGGAAAAGGCAAAAACGACATTGATACAGGCATAGGTTTTTTTGACCACATGCTGACGCATATTTCAAAGCACGGTTTTTTTGACCTGACGGTAAAGGCAGAAGGGGATTTGAATGTTGATTGCCACCACACCGTTGAGGATGTTGGAATAGTGCTCGGAAAATGTATCCAAAAAGCTCTCGGAAACAGAGAGGGCATAAGCCGTTATGGGTTTTTCGTACTGCCTATGGACGAAGCGTTGGTGCTTGTGTCGCTTGATATTTCGGGCAGGCCGTATCTTGGTTTTGACGCAGCCTTTACAACCGACAGAGTTGGCGATATGGATACTGAAATGGTAGAGGAATTTTTCAGAGCGGTGGTTCAAAATGCAGGAATAGATATGCACATCAGACTTTTGTCGGGTAAAAACAACCATCATATAGCCGAGGGCATTTTCAAGTGCTTCGGCAAGGCTCTTGATATGGCAACAAAGAAAGACGAAAGAATCGAAGGCGTGCTTTCAACAAAGGGAATGCTGGAGGAGTAAACTAATGATAGCAATAATAGATTACGGAATGGGCAACCTGCGCAGTGTGCAGAAGGCCTTTGAATTTGTGGGCTGTGAGGCAAAAATAACCGACAGAGCAGAGGAGATAGGCAACGCCGAAAAGGTGGTGCTTCCCGGTGTTGGGGCGTTTGCAGACGCCATAAGCACCCTTAAGAGCAAAAATATAGATAAGGCAATTTTTAATATAGTACGTGAGGAAAAGCCGTTTTTGGGCATTTGCCTCGGTATGCAGATGATGTTTGAAAAAAGCTATGAAAACGGCGTTTATGACGGTCTTTGCTTAATGCCCGGGGAAATTGTGCTTTTGCCAAAGGATCAGCTTATACCTCAGATAGGCTGGAACAGCCTTGATATTAAGAAAAAAAGCCGTATTTTTGAAGGCATAGGTGAAAATCCATACGTGTATTTCGTTCATTCCTACAGACTGAAAACAACGGCAGACGTGGTAAGCGCTACCTGCTTTTACGGCGAGGATATTCAGGTGGCGGCTGAAAATGGCAGTACCTTTGCATTACAGTTTCACCCTGAAAAAAGTGGAAATACGGGACTGAGGATACTTAAAAATTTCGGAGGACTTTGATATATGCAGATTTATCCGGCTATTGATTTGAAAAACGGCAGATGTGTGCGCTTAAAGCAGGGCAGGTTTGACGACATAACCTTTTACGGCGACGACCCGGTAAAGCAGGCACAGGAATGGTTAAAGGGCGGCGCAACCTTTCTGCATGTGGTTGACCTTGACGGCGCAAGAACGGGAAACGGCGAAAACCTTGAGGCTATTGAAAAAATAGTAAAGGCTGTTGACGTTCCGCTTCAGACAGGCGGCGGAATACGCACAATGGAGGACATAAAAAAGAGAATAGACGCAGGCGTTTCACGGGTTATTATAGGCACGGCGGCAGTGAAAAATCCTGAGCTTGTAAAGGAAGCAGCGGCGCTTTACGGCGAAAAAATAGCCGTGGGAATTGACGCTTCAAATGGCATGGTTGCCATAAACGGCTGGGAGAGCATAAGCAATATAAGCACTCTTGAGCTGTGCAAAAAAATGGCGTCATACGGTGTAAAGTATGTAATTTATACCGATATTGCAAAGGACGGCATGATGAGCGGCCCAAACATAGAATATACAAAGGAGCTTATTGATAAAACAGGGCTTATGGTTATAGCCTCAGGGGGTGTGTCTAAAATGAGCGACCTTGAAAATGTGGAAAAAACAGGCGCACAGGGCGTTATAATAGGCAAGGCGCTTTATCAGGGCACCCTGAAGCTTAACGAAGTGATACAAAGGTTTGAAAAAAGATAAGGAGAGATAAAAAATGCACACAAAACGAATTATTCCTTGTCTTGACGTAAACGAGGGCAGAGTGGTAAAGGGTATAAACTTTGTAAACCTTATAGACGCAGGAGATCCTGTGGAGGCGGCAAAGTTTTATAACGAGTCCATGGCAGACGAGCTTGTGTTTCTTGACATAACGGCATCTTCTGACGCAAGGGGCATTATGCTTGACGTTGTGGCAAAAACGGCCGAGCAGGTGTTTATTCCGCTTACTGTTGGCGGCGGCATACGAACTATTGAGGATTTCAGAAAAATACTTGCCGCAGGCGCAGACAAGATTTCGGTAAACTCTGCGGCGCTTAAGCGCCCCGAGCTCATAAACGAAGCCGCAAGGCGTTTCGGAAACCAGTGTGTGGTGACGGCAATAGATGCGAAAAGACGCTCTGACGGCGGCTTTGACGTATATTTAAACGGCGGCAGGGTAAACACGGGCAGGGACGCCGTTGAGTGGGCAAAGGAAGCCGAAAGCCGTGGCTCAGGCGAGATTTTGCTTACAAGCATGGACTGCGACGGAGTTAAAAACGGCTATGACATAGACCTTACAAGAGCGATTTCTTCGGCTGTAAGGATACCGGTTATTGCCTCAGGCGGAGCGGGAAAGCCGGAGCATTTTTACGATGCACTTACTAAAGGCGGCGCAGATGCGGCTTTGGCGGCAAGCCTGTTTCATTTTAGGGAGCTTGAGATACGTGATTTAAAGCAGTATCTTAAAGCCAGAGCTGTGCCTGTAAGACTATAAAGGGAGAATTTTAAAGTGGGACTTGCGGATATAATTAAATATGATGAAAATGGCCTTGTGCCTGTAATTACCCAGGACTGGCAGACTGGACAGGTGCTTATGCTGGCTTATGCGAACAAAGAGGCTGTGGAAAAAACCGTTTCAGAGCGCACATGCTACTATTACTCAAGAAGCAGGCAGGAGCTTTGGCACAAGGGCGACACCTCAGGGCATTTTCAGTTTGTGAAGGAAATATTCTACGACTGTGACTGTGACGCACTGCTTATTAAGATTGAGCAGATAGGCGCTGCCTGCCATACGGGAAAAAGAAGCTGTTTTTACAGGGATGAAAACGGAAAAGAGGTACTTTAAATGGAAAACTCAAATGTGCTTTACGCACTTTACGATGTGATACTTGACAGAAAGAAAAATCCAAAGGACGGTTCCTATACAAACTATCTTATGGAAAAGGGTATTGACAAAATACTTAAAAAAGTTGGCGAGGAGTGCACTGAAACAATAATTGCCGCCAAAAACGGCGTAAAAAGCGAAACGGTATACGAACTTTGTGACCTTATGTATCACCTTTCGGTGCTTATGGAGGAGCAGGGCATAACATGGGACGATGTTCTGGGTGAGCTTGCAAAAAGGGAACTTAAGGAAAGCAACCTTAAAACATTCCATACAAAAGGCGAGATATAAAGGCAAAGACCGTGGTGCCGTTCATTCCGGCAGGTGAAGATTGCCGATTGACAATAAAGGAAAACTGTGTTTTTTAAGAACAAAAAAAGAAAGACAGCGAATTTAATTTGCTGTCTTTGATTTTTATATACTTAAAAGCTTTTTTTAATTATAACCTTTATTTTGCAGTTTAAAGCGCCTATCAAAACATCATCTGCAACGTTTGCGATAATCGATCGTTCTATTTCGTTCCAGTCTTCTTCACGGGTTTCTTTATCTTTTTCAAGCTCGCTGCGATACTGGTTTAAAGACCAGACGTTTTGGTTAAAGGCTCCGGACAACGGTACGATTCCGTATGAAAGGGTTGCGTCATACATCATTCCGGTTGTTAAATAATTGTTTGCCTCGTCAAAACCGTACATGCAGTCTTCAATAACGCTTTTTATTTTGCCAAGTATACCTTTTGCAGATATATTTTTGCCGCTTTTTGAAAGCTTCATCAATTCTTCTTTTGTATCAAGGCCGGTATCGGCGGTCATTTCAAGATTGATCGCATTTTTTTTGCCGTTGCCTTCTATCCAGAATGAGATTGTGTTTTTTCCGGCAATGTCACGAATAAGACAAATAGTTTCCTCGCCCAAAAGCCGCATCTGGAGATGAGCCTTTTTATTGTCTTTCAAAATGTTGCCGTTGCAGTATTTTTCAATTTCATCTAAAGCTGTGTTCAGGCTTTCCGGCGTTGCCTCAATATTAAGAACGTTGGTCTTCATTTAATCACCTCAAAAAATAATTTTATCAGAAAACAAAAAATGCTTCAAAATAAAGCTAAACATGATTTACTCTTTAACTATTTTCAACTTTATTATAACATAAAAATGTGACTTAAAAAGACTATTATTAAAAAAATGTCAGGTGATTTGAAGGTTTTTGCTTTTCTGATAAAAAAGCGATAAAGGCCGATAAATTTTTATTACATGCGGTTTAACTTTACCCATAAAGCTATTACAATAAGCGCCAAAAGCATCCATGCCGCTGCGGAAACGGCAAGAGAAAAGCCTATGCCGCTTTTCTTTAACAACAGATTAAGCACAAGCAGAAAAGCACCAAAAGGCAATATACAAATAAGTGCAAAAAGAGTTGTGTTTCTTACTTTTTCGCCGCCAAGGTCAATATACATAAAATAGTACGCAAGCATACTCAGGCATGGAAAGCCAAGCACCAGTGCCGAAAGATAGTAGCTTTTTGTTTTTGAAATAAAATGAATGACGGTCATTATTATTACCGCCGACAGGCATTTGATAAACAAATCCATTAGTTCACCTTATTCATATTTTCAAGTATTTCATTTAATTTTGATTTATCAGAAAGCTTTATTGACTTAAAGCTTTCCGGTTTGTCGGAATAGTCGCCTATCTGTTTTTCAAACCACGATACATCATGCCATGCTCCGCATTTGTAGCCGGTGCTGTGATACGTGCCGAGTTTGACAAAACCCATAGATTCGTGCAGGCCCTCGCTGTTTGCGTTAGGCGATGTAACACCGCCGTATACGTTTTTTACGTTCTGTAAAACAAGCATTTCAATAAGTATGCAGTAAAGCTTGCGGCCGATACCGTGCCTGAAATATTTATTGTCTATATATACCGAAAGCTCGGCGTTCCACTGATAGGCGTCGCGTTCCATTTGTCTGTGGGCGTAGGCATAGCCGACAATTTTTTCGTCAAAAACACATACAATATACGGATAATCGGCCGATATATCGGATATTCTTTTTTTGAATTCTTCAAGGGACGGCATTTCACATTCGTAGGTTATGGCTGTTTCCTTTACGTACGGCTCATAAATTGCCAAAATATCTTTTGCGTCGGATTCCTTTACAAAACGAAATGATAATTCCTTCATAAAAAACACTCCCTGTTTTTAAAAAATTATATATAATGGTAAGCTATATGGTATTACGTAAAGTTATATTTATTGACCAATGAGTATATCAAGAAATCAATTTATAGTCTGTATTATAGCATTGATTTTGCAAAAATCAAATTGACATTAACAATGGCCTGATATAGAATTTAACTATATTAAAGCGGAGGGAATGACTATGACACTTCAGCAATGCAGGTATATTGTGGAAATAGACAGACACAAGTCCATAAGCAAAGCGGCCGAGTCGCTTTTTGTAACCCAGCCGAGCATAAGCAAGGCAGTTAAGGATGTTGAGGACGAGTTTGGAATAACTGTTTTTAAACGCACAAACCGTGGCGTGTGTTTTACAAAGGAAGGAAATGAACTGCTTTTTTACGCAAAAGCGCTTTTGGAGCAGGAGCAGTCGGCGGAATATCATTTTAAGGGCAGAAAGCGAAACGACATGATAAAGCTTGGAATATCAAATCAGCACTATAGTTTCGCGGTTGAGGCGCTTGCAAAAACAATCGATTATTTCGGCGAGAAATATCAATACGAGATTTTGTTTAACGAAGGCAGGGCGACAGATGTTATCGAGGATGTGGCAGGCGGAAAATGCGATGTAGGAATTTTATCGGTTTCAAGGCTGAACAGGGAAATATTGGAAAGATATTTTATTTCAAGGTCGCTTTCTTTTACACCGCTGCTTTTAATGGGCGAATATGTTTTTTTGAGAAAAGAGCACCCGCTTGCGGCAAAAGAAAGCATATCCGTATCTGAGTTAAAGGATTATCCTTATCTTACGTACCGTGCCGACGATATACCGCTGGACATAGCAGAGGAATTTATAAACGTAAATACGGCTTCAAAAATCGTATATATAAAAGACAGAGGCACAATGAACAATCTTTTGTCAAACACAAACGGATATAACCTTGGCACAGGCTGTATAGTAAAAAACTATATGAATCCAAACATAATATCGGTGCCTCTTTTGGACGGAAACAGAATACAGGTGGGTTTCATAAAACGTTTTGACAAGCTTTTAAACAAGGAAACGGAAACTTACATGGATTATCTTACGCAATGCCTGAAAAAATCGGCGCCGGAAAACAGCAATAAACAATAAAATGATATAAATGCATACCTGATTCAGATTGTGTTTCATATACGATATTGCCGTATGATACAGTTGCTTACAAAGAATAATTGCTTCGATTCATGAATTTGATACAAAAATAATTTTATTGTATTATTTCGCAAAAATTTCCAATTTTACCTTAAACTTCGCTTGCTAATCAGTCGCCATTCGGCTATAATTGTATAACAAATAATAAGTAATAATCATTATTATTTGTTGTACGCAGTGACGGGAGGAAATGCAGTATGAGTTTTTTTGACAGACTTCGTCTTGGAATTGACATAGGTTCCACCACAGTAAAAGTCGTAGCTGTGTCAAAAGACGGTGAAACGATTTTTTCACAATACAAAAGGCATTTTTCCGAAATTAAAGAAACTCTTGCCTCTATGATACGCCAGGCACATGATGCTTTGGGAAATGTACCGTTTTCAGTATTGATGACGGGAAGCGGCGGAGTTGCTATTTCTGAGCTTTTGGGTATCGAGTTTATACAGGAAGTTGTAGCGACTGCAAACGCGGTACAGGAGGTTGCGCCTAAGACGGACGTGGCCATAGAGCTTGGCGGAGAAGATGCCAAAATAATTTATTTTAAAGGCGGAATCGAAGAAAGGATGAATGGTGTCTGTGCCGGAGGCACAGGCAGTTTTATTGACCAGATGGCAAGTCTTTTACAGACGGATGCCATGGGACTTAACGATTATGCTTCAAGGCACAAGATAATTTATCCTATTGCCTCAAGGTGCGGAGTATTTGCAAAAACCGATATTCAGCCGCTTATTAACGAGGGCGCGGCAAGAGAAGATCTTGCGGCATCTATTTTTCAGGCGGTTGTAAATCAGACCATATCCGGCCTTGCGTGCGGAAAGCCTATAAGAGGAAACGTTGCTTTTCTCGGAGGGCCGCTGCACTTTTTAAGCGAGCTTAGAAACCGCTTTATTGAAACACTTGGGCTTACTGACGAAACGGCGATCATTCCTGAAAGATCACATCTTTTTGCGGCCTTCGGGGCGGCTGTAAGCGCAAAAGAAACAAGCAGAATAATGAATTTCGACGAGCTTGAAAAAAAGCTTGATGAAATGACAGCCATAAAAACCGAGGTCAGCCGTCTTGCGCCTTTATTTAAGGACGAGGATGAATATGAAGAATTTTCAAGACGTCACTCGGCTGAAAGGGTTGAAAGATGCGAGCTTTCAAAGTACCGCGGAAACGCGTTCTTGGGTATAGACGCCGGAAGCACAACAACAAAAATAGCGCTTGTTTCGGACGATGGAAAGCTTTTGTATTCGTTTTATGCCTCAAACGAGGGAAATCCTTTAAGCGTTGTAATAAGGGCGCTTAACGATCTGTACGGAAAAATGCCGAAAAGTATTAAGATCGTAAATTCATGCGTAACCGGCTATGGCGAAGGCCTTATAAAGGAAGCGCTTATGGTGGATCTTGGATACATTGAGACCGTGGCTCACTACAAGGCTGCCGCATTTTTCAAGCCGGACGTTGATTTTATTCTTGATATAGGCGGACAGGATATGAAATGCCTTAGAATAAAAGACGGCGTAATAGACAGCGTGCTTTTAAACGAGGCCTGTTCTTCGGGCTGCGGTTCATTTATAGAAACATTTGCGAAATCTCTCAACTATTCTGTACAGGATTTTGCAAAGATCGCCATATTTGCAAAGCACCCTATAGATCTTGGCTCGCGCTGTACGGTATTTATGAATTCAAGAGTAAAGCAGGCACAAAAAGAAGGCGCCGAAGTTGGCGATATTTCAGCCGGTCTTGCATATTCAGTAATAAAAAACGCGTTGCTTAAGGTTATTAAAATTTCAGACCCTAAGGCTCTCGGAAAGAACATTGTGGTTCAGGGCGGAACATTTTATAACGACGCTGTTTTAAGAAGCTTTGAATTTATAAGCGAAAGGGAAGCCATAAGACCGGATATTGCAGGAATTATGGGAGCTTTCGGAGCGGGGCTTATTGCCAGGGAAAAGTATGTTCAAGGTTACGAAACAACGCTTATATCACAAGAAGCAATGAACGGCCTTGAAATAAAAACATCACATGCAAGATGCGGACGATGTGCCAACAACTGCCTTCTTACAATAAATACCTTTGACGGCGGAAGACGCTTTATAACCGGCAACAGATGTGAAAAAGGCGAAGGAAAGGCAAACACAAAAAAAGATATTCCAAACCTTTTTGAGTACAAGAAAAACAGGCTGTTTGACTATGTAAGCCTTACGGAAGAAGAAGCCAAAAGAGGAACGATAGGTATTCCGCGGGTGCTCAACATGTATGAGGACTATCCGTTTTGGCACACGTTTTTGACAAATCTTGGCTTCAGAGTAGTGCTGTCGCCGTTTTCGTCAAAGAAGATTTACGAAGAAGGCATTGAGTCTATACCAAGCGAATCGGCATGTTACCCGGCAAAGCTTGTTCACGGTCACATAATGCATCTTATAAACAGCGGGATAAAAACGATTTTTTATCCGGCAATTGCTTATGAAAGGCCGGATATAGAGGGAACAGACGAGTGCTACAACTGCCCGATAGTCGCATCGTATTCCGAAAACATAAAAAACAATGTTGAGGATATACGTGAGAAAGACATACGGTTTATGAATCCGTTTCTTTCGTTTAAAAACACTGAGGCGCTTATTGAAAGACTTACGTATGAGTTCCGTGATTTTGGCGTAACGAAGGAAGAAGTTTCAGAAGCCTTTAGTTTCGGCTGGAACGAGTGGAGCAGATTCAGGCAGGATATGCACCAAAAGGGTACGGAGGCGCTTGAATACATAGAAAAGCACAACGTTACCGGAATAGTGCTTGCAGGCAGGCCATATCATATAGACCCTGAGATAAACCACGGAATACCGGAGCTTATAGCGGGTTTTGGAATGCCGGTGCTTACGGAGGACAGCGTAGCATGGAGAGGAAACGTTGAAAGGCCGCTTGTTGTGCGTGACCAATGGATGTATCACTCAAGGCTTTATGCCGCGGCTACGTTTGTGAAAACAAGAAATGACGTGGAATATATACAGCTTAATTCCTTTGGCTGCGGACTTGACGCTGTTACAACAGACGAAGTAAAGGATATACTTAATGCTGCCGGAAAGATATACACGTCACTGAAGATAGACGAGGTAAACAATCTTGGAGCGGCGAGAATAAGAGTTCGTTCGCTTATTGCTGCCATAGAAGACAGACATGCAATGAACGTAAAACCTAAGGTTGGAAGCGCGGCGCTTAAGAGAAAGCTTTTTACAAAGGAAATGAAAAAGGACTACACAATACTTTGTCCGCAGATGTCGCCAATTCACTTTGACCTGATAAAAGAAGTATTCAAGGCAAGCGGCTACAACATGGAGGTAATGCCTGCCATAGACAAAAGCGCGATAGACACCGGGCTTAAGTATGTAAATAACGACGCATGTTATCCTGCGCTCATAGTTGTAGGCCAGCTCATAGATGCACTTAAAAGCGGAAAGTATGACCTGAACAAGGTTGCACTGCTTATGAGCCAGACAGGCGGCGGCTGCCGAGCGTCAAACTACATAGGCTTCATACGAAAGGCGCTTAAAAACGCCGGAATGGAGAACATACCGGTAATATCGGTAAGCAACGGCCTTGAAAAAAATCCGGGATGGAAATATTCACTGCCTTTAGGAAAACGAGCAATGCAGGCTTTTGTATACGGCGATCTTTTCATGCGTGTGCTGTACAGAGTACGGCCGTATGAGAAGGTTCCGGGTTCAGCAAATGCACTTTATGAAAAATGGAACGAAAAGGTAAAGGAAGATATAAAGACCGGTTCAAACTATGTTTCAAATATAAGAGAAATAGTTAAAGCCTTTGACGAGTTTGAGATAACGAACGTTAAAAAACCGAGGGTAGGAGTTGTAGGTGAAATACTTGTTAAGTTTCATCCAACAGCCAATAACGACCTTGTAGGCATAATAGAAAAGGAAGGCGCTGAAGCCGTTGTTCCCGATCTTTTAGGCTTCGGGCTGTACTCAAGCTACAACTCGGTGCAAAAGCACAAGTTTCTTGGCGCCACAACTGCCAAAAGCATAGAAGGCAAGGGAGCAATAAATCTTATAGAGCATTTCAGGAAACCGCTTATGAAAGCTTTGAGCGAAAGCAAACGTTTTACGCCTCCTGCAAGAATTGAAACACTGGGAAAATATGCCGAGCCGATAGTTTCGCTTTGCAATCAGACCGGTGAGGGGTGGTTTTTGACAGGAGAAATGATGGAGCTTATCCACGACGGTGTTATGAACATAATCTGCACTCAGCCTTTTGCATGTCTGCCAAATCACATTGTGGGAAAAGGCGTAATAAAGGAGATAAAAAGAACAAATCCTATGGCTAACATTGTTGCCGTAGACTATGACCCTGGAGCAAGCGAGGTCAACCAGCTTAACAGGATTAAGCTTATGATGGACACGGCACACAAAAATCTTGAGAAGGCTGCCTTCAAAAGAGAAATACGAATCAGCATGCCTGCTGAACGCAATCATACCATAAGTATCTGATATTTCATTTATATTATTACATAAAAAATACTCCCCGAAGATTTTATCCGGGGAGTGATTTTTTTATTGTTTAGGTATTTTGTTCTGATTGTTACGCATCCAAAGCGTTGCCTTCTGGCCAATGGTTTTCTTTTTCTTATCTTCAAGGTTCATTCCTATTATGTGTGAAATATATATTCCGGCAAGCTCAACCTTTACTGTCTTTTTTTCAGGCAAAACATCATATATTGAGCGGTCGCACATAAGAGTAACTATCTGTGGGCCAACCTTGGCTTTTATGATGGGCATTTTTCTTAAATGCGCAGACTTGGGAAGCTTATCGTAAATGTTTTTAGGCAGGTTCTGGGTTGTAGGCTTTTCAAGTCTTTTATCTATAACAAGTATAGGTGTTACCATCTTATACTGATTTATAAAAGTTTGTGCCTCGAGATTTTTGGAGTAGCTTTTTCTGCCAAAATAGAAAACAAGAGCGAAAACAACTGCGACAATTATTGTTACTAAAAGTAATACATCGCTTAACTGCATTTTGAATATCCTCCTTCGGAAATAACTTAATAATAATTCTAACATATTATTTCAATTTAGGAAATAGAAATTTTAAAATACGACCTAAAAAGTGTTTGGACGCATAGAAGAATATGGTATAATATTTTGAAAGTAAGCGGAGATACCTCAGGGACTTAAGTCCCTTCGGTACATTTGCTACGCAAATGCGTCTTTTCGCATATCCGCGCCTGCAGACAGGTCTGCGTGCGAATATGCTCAAAGCCATTTTTTCTCCGCTTTTATGGTATAATATTTTGAAAGTAAGCGGAGATACCTCAGGGACTAAAGTCCCTTCGGTACATTTGCTACGCAAATGCGTCTTTTCGCATATCCGCGCCTGCAGACAGGTCTGCGTGCGAATATGCTCAAAGCCGTTTTTTCTCCGCTTTTATGGTATAATATTTTGAAAGTAAGCGGAGATACCTCAGGCATATCATTTTTTGGCAGAGTCAGCTTGAAAGGATAGAAAATGCTTAACATAATATTTTATTGCGTAAGTGCAGTTTTCATACTTAATGTGATACTTGCGGCTATAATGGTGTTTTTTGAACGCAGAAATCCGGCAAGCACCTGGGCATGGCTTTTTGTGCTGTTTTTTGTGCCGGTAGCCGGCTTTTTTATTTATATGATATTCGGAAGAAACAGCGGCAAAAAAAAGCTGTTTGGCAAAAAACATAAGCTTGACGAAGAAATATTGTACGATTTTATAAAAAGCAATAATCTTTTAAGCGACGAAATAGGAAAACAGATATTCAGTACCGACGGCATAGAGCTTGATAAAAATTACGGACATCTTCGTGATTTTGCAACTCTTAACATACGAAGCGGAAGCTGGATGACCTACAACAACTCGGTAAGGATTTTTACCGACGGAAAGAAAAAGTTTGAGTCGCTTATCGCGGACATAGACAAGGCTGAAAAATACGTTCATCTTGAGTATTATATTTTCAGAAACGACAAGCTTGGCAGGCAGATTGTGCGACATCTTACAAAAGCCGCCATGCGAAAGGTGCAGGTGCGTGTAATTTACGACCGCATGGGGAATACGTCGCTGCCGGAGTATTTTTTCAGCTCAATAAAAAAAGCCGGCGGAGAAGTTGTTGTTTTTAACTCGCCTCTTTTTATAAGAATAAATTACCGCGACCACAGAAAGATTGCCGTCATAGACGGAAAAATCGGGTATGTAGGCGGCTTTAACATAGGCGACGAATACCTTGGGGATGTAAAACGCTTCGGATACTGGCGTGATACACATGCGAGATTTGAGGGAGACGTTGTGGATCAGCTTCAGCTCAGGTTTATGATGGACTGGAACTTCTTTTCAGCGGCAAAGCTTGATATTTCGGAGTTTTATTTCCCCAAAAAACCTCTTTGCGGCTATCTTCCGGCACAGATTGTGTCAAGCGGGCCTGATACAAAATGGCAAAACGTTAAAAACGGATATTTTAAAATGATAAATGAGGCGGAAAAAAACATTTATATTGAAACACCGTATTTTTCGCCTGACGAAGGAGTTCTTGAGGCTCTGAAGGTGGCTGCTCTTTCGGGAATAGATGTTAGGATAATAATACCGGCAAAGCCTGACCACCTGTTTGTTTACTGGTCAAGCATGTCATACCTCGGAGAGCTTATAGAAGCCGGAGTCAAAGTTTACCAGTATACGTCCGGATTTATCCACAGTAAGACTATTTTTATCGATTCGCTTGTTTCGACAATAGGAACGGCAAATATGGATGTACGAAGCTTCGGACTTAATTTCGAGGTAAATTCTTTTATCTACGACGAGAAAATTGCAAAGGAACTTGAATCCGCATTTATAAAAGACATCGAAAACAGCAAACGCATAACCTTTGAGGACTACGAAAACAGAGGCAAGCTATTCAAATTCAGGGAAGCCGTGGCAAGACTTATATCGCCTATGCTTTAAAAACAGGAGAAAAAAATGCTTGGTAAATTCAGTGAAAACAAACAAATATCTTATTACATGACAGACAGAAATCTTAAGCTTAAACTAAGCTTTCTTGCAGAGCTTTTGCAGGATCTGGCCATAGATCATTCGGACAGTCTTGGTTACAGCCTGAAATGCCTTGAAGGCATGAATAAAGGCTGGATAATATCGAACTGGCACATAATAATTGATTCAATGCCTTCATACGGCGACAATGTACGTCTTGAAACATGGTCGTCATTATGCCGCGGTTTCAGTGCCGAAAGAAGTTACGATGTGTGCGATGCAACCGGAAAGCCGGTCATTCGTGCCGCTTCGCGCTGGGTAGTGCTTGACATGGAAAAAAGAGGCATAGTGCGTATACCGCAGGGGATGTCGGACGACTACAAAAGCGGCCTGGGGCCTGCAATAGAAAACGAAAGATATCGTATGCCAAAGCCGGAAGGCGAGCCTGTAAGCGAGTTTGAGGCTATTGTAAGACGTTCTGAAACCGATTCAAACGGGCATACAAACAACACACAGTATATAGCCTGGGCAACGGATATGGTGCCGTCGGAAATATATAACGAATACGACTGCCGCGATTTGAGAGTTGTATACAAAAAAGAAAGCTATATGGGAGAAAAAATAAAAGCAAAAAATTATATTCGCGATATAGAAGGCGACAAGGAATTTATAACGTTTTTGGTAAACGCCGACGACGAAAGCATACTCCACTGCCAGGTTGCCGCCATCTGGAAAAAGGACAATGCCGAAGCGTGAAGAAGCTTTTGAAAAAGGTTATTTAATTATGGAAAACGAAGGCAATATACAGTATAATTAAGACAAAGTAAAAAAAATCATAAGTTACAACCACCAAGAGAGGGGAAAAAATAATGGAAAGAAAAGACTGGAATATTGAAACAAAAGCCGTTCAGGGAGAATATTGGCCTGAAAACTCAAAGGCAAGAGTTATGCCTATAGAAATGAGCACTACTTTCAGATACAATACCTGCGAGGAGCTTGCAAGCGTATTTGATCTGGAACAAAACACACCTATGTATACAAGGCTTGCAAATCCTACAACGGATATTTTTGAAAAGAAAATGGCTCTTATGGAAGGCGGCGTAGGCGCTCTTGCAACTTCATCGGGAATGGCGGCCGTAACCCTTGCCATACTTAATATCTGTAAGCAGGGCGACAGCATTCTTGCCGCAAACACAATATACGGAGGAAGCTATACCGTATTTACTACTACTTTTAAAGACCTCGGAATTGAGGCGATACTTTTTAATCCGGATATTCCGGAAGAAGAGATATTAGCTCTTGCAAAGCCTAACACAAAGCTTATATACGGCGAAACTCTTGGAAATCCGCTTGCAAACGTGCTTGACTTCGGAAAATTCAAGTCGGTCGCGGATAAGCTTTCAATACCGTTTTTTGTAGACAATACTTTTGCTACGCCGTATCTTTGCAAGCCTTTTGAGCTTGGCGCAAACGTTGTTATACATTCCACAAGCAAATACCTTGACGGACATGCCGTGGCTTTGGGCGGAGTTATAGTTGACGGCGGAAACTTCAACTGGGATAACGGAAAGTTCCCTCAGATGGTTGAGCCTGACGAAAGCTATCACGGCTTAAGCTACAGCAAGGATTTCGGAAAGGCCGCGTTTATCACAAAAGCCAGAGTACAGCTTATGCGTAACTTTGGCATGACTCCGAGCCCGTTTAATTCATGGCTTACAAACCTCGGCTGTGAAAGCCTGCATGTGCGTATGCAGCGTCACTGTGAAAACGCGCTTAAAATAGCAGAATTTCTTGAGGGAAGCGATATGTGCGCGTGGGTAAAATATCCGGGCTTAAAGAGCAGCCAGTATTATGAGCTTGGCCAGAAATATCTTCCTAAGGGTCAAAGCGGCGTTATGACTTTCGGCGTAAAGGGCGGAAGAGACGCCAGCAGAAAATTCATAAATGCCCTTAAAATGGTAGCTCTTGTTACACATGTGGCTGATACACGCACATGCGTTTTGCAGCCGGCTTCAACAACCCACAGACAGCTTTCAGACGAGGAGCTTATAGAATGCGGTATATCTCCGGATATGATAAGGCTTTCGGTAGGCATTGAAAACGCAGACGATATAATTGCCGATTTTGAACAGGCTTTTGAACAGTGCAAATAAACGGGGTGGTTGAATGGTTTGTTCGGTAAGCGTAAGCCAGATTGAACTGATACTTAAGACGGAATCGGGAAATCCTCACGAAATACTTGGAATGCACGTGATAAACTACAAAGGGAAAACGGCTGTTGCCGTAAGGGAATTTATACCTTCCGCCTGCAAAATAACCGTTAAGGACGCCAAAAGCGGAAGCCTTTATGTTATGGAAAAAGTGCACGACGACGGTTTTTTTGAGATAATAGTGCCGAGAAGAAAAAAGTATTTTAAGTATAAGCTTTTGGTTGATTTCGGCAAAGGAAATGTTTGGGAAACGGACGACCAGTATACCTTTGAACCTACGATAAGCGAGTACGACCGCTATCTTTTCAACAGCGGAACACATTACGAAATCTATGAAAAACTTGGTGCGCACATAAAAACCATAAACGGCACAAAAGGCACATCGTTTGCCGTATGGGCGCCAAACGCAAAAAGTGTAACGGTAGCCGGTACATTCAACGGCTGGGACGAAAGACGAAGCCAGATGAGAATGCTCGGCGAAAGCGGCATATGGGAAATTTTTATACCGGGCGCCGGCGAAAACGATATTTACAAGTACAGGGTTAAAAGCCAAAGCGGAGCGGTTGTGGAAAAATCAGATCCGTACGGATTTTTAATGCAGCTTAGGCCAAAAACCGGTTCCATAGTTTATGATATAGAAAAATATAAATGGGACGACAGCCAGTGGCTTGAAAGCCGGAAAAGCGGACGATACGATAAGCCTCTCAATATTTACGAGGTGCATATGGGCTCATGGCGGCGCTATGGTAATGAAAACCGTTTTATGACATACCGTGAAGCGGCGGAAGACCTTTTAAACTATGTTGTCGATATGGGTTATACCCACATAGAGTTTCTGCCGCTAAGCGAGCATCCGTTTGACGGAAGCTGGGGGTATCAGGTAACGGGTTATTTTGCGCCTACAAGCCGATACGGTACGCCTGAGGAGCTTATGTATCTTATAGACAAGTGTCATCAAAAAGGCATAGGTGTTATTCTTGACTGGGTGCCGGCGCATTTTCCGAAGGATTCATTCGGCCTTGCGCGCTTTGACGGAACGGCGCTTTATGAGCACCAGGATCCGCGGCTTGGCGAACATTTGGAATGGGGAACGTATATTTTCAACTACGGCAGAAAAGAAGTAAGCAATTTCCTCATTTCAAACGCCCTTTACTGGGCCGAAAAATATCATGTTGACGGACTGCGGGTGGATGCCGTTGCGTCTATGCTGTATCTTGACTACTGCCGAAGCGACGGACAATGGATACCGAACAAGTACGGCGGACGTGAAAATCTTGAAGCCGTAGAGTTTATGAAACACCTCAATTCCGTTATGCACAGCCGAAACGCCGGAGTTATGATGATGGCCGAGGAATCGACGGCGTGGGAAGGCGTAACGCGCGATGTAAAATATAACGGCCTCGGCTTTACGTTCAAGTGGAACATGGGCTGGATGAACGATTTTTTAAGCTACATAAAAAAAGAAACCGTTTACAGAAAGTATCACCACAATACTCTTACGTTCAGCATGGTGTACAACTATAACGAGAACTTCATACTTGTACTTTCGCATGACGAGGTTGTGCATTTAAAAGGCTCAATGATAAATAAAATGCCGGGCGATATGTGGCAGAAGGCTGCAAATCTGCGGGTTGCATACGGATTTATGTATTCTCATCCGGGCAAAAAACTGCTGTTTATGGGAAACGAAATAGCGCAGTTTTCTGAATGGAGCGAGGCAAGAAGCCTTGACTGGCATTTGCTTGAGTTTGACACGCACAAGAATATCCAAAAATACATGAAAGAGCTCAACCGCTTTTACATGAGTAACAGCGCGCTTTGGCAGAAGGATTTTGACCCGAACTTTTTCAGATGGATAGACAGCAATGACGGCGAGAGAAGCCTGCTGTCGTTTGAAAGACGCAGCGAAAGCGAAAGCCTTGTTGTATTGTGCAATTTTACGGAATCGGTGCACACCGGTTACCGGCTCGGCGTGCCGCAAAACGGAACATATACGGAAATATTCAACAGCGACAAAACGGATTTCGGCGGGAGCGGCGTTATAAACGAAGGTACTTTTGAAAGCTCACAGGTGTGGAGCGGAAGCTGTGAAAACAGTATACAAATTACTGTTCCGCCGCTTGGAATATGTATTTTCAAAAAAATATGACAGCAAAATGTCGAAAAAAATAATTAATGCCGATTAAAATAAGTTTTGTGGTTGACGCAAAGGATTTTTTTGTGTATAATCTTAAGGTATGTGGTGTGGATTTACTTTCGCACCGCTTATTTTACGAAATTAAGCTCACGGAGGGAGGGAAATTCATGTCAGAGGTCAGAGTAAAAGAAAATGAATCCTTGGATAGTGCTCTTCGTCGCTTTAAAAGAAATTGTGCCAGAGACGGTATAATGGGTGAAGTTCGTAAGAGAGAACATTATGACAAGCCGAGCGTTAAGCGCAAAAAGAAATCAGAGGCTGCAAGAAAGCGCAAATTCAGATAATTGAAAGCTGGAATGATTCAAATGTCGTTGAAGGAAAAACTTTTGCAGGATCTGAAGGAAGCCATGAAAGAAAAGGACACTGTACGCAAAAACACGGTGCAGCTTGTCCGTTCCGGTGTTCTTCAAATTGAGAAGGATAAGCAGGTAGAGCTTGACGACGCGGGCGTAACAGATGTTATTTCAAAAGAGCTTAAATCACGCCGTGATTCTATGCCTGATTTTATTAAAAGCGGAAGGCAAGACCTTATAGACGGGTTAAACAGGGAAATAGAAATTCTGCTTTCGTATCTGCCAAAACAGATGACCGAGGAAGAAATAAGAGCGGTCGTTGAACAGGCAGTTAAAGAAACAGGAGCTTCGTCTATGAAGGATATGGGCAAGGTCATGGGAATGGTATCGCCTAAGGTAAAAGGGCGTGCCGACAACAAGACCGTCAGTGTCATTGTAAAACAAATGCTTCAATAACAATAAGAAGTACAATTTAAGGCGCAGACTTTGTCTGCGCCTTTTGTTTTAAAACAGGTTTTAATACGGTGTGAATATGAAATCTTTGTTTTCCTTAAAACAGGAGTTATTTGTTTTCTGTTTTGTTTATGTGTTCCTTTAATACGATGTTTATATACTGACTTACAGAGCGGTCGTCGTTTTCGGCAAGCTCTTTTATTTTGGCTAAAATATCGTTGTCTATGGTAATGCTTATACTTTCTTTAAGCGGTTTCAAAAAAATCACCTCATTTATCTATAGTTCATAATACTATTGTCACGCATAAAACGTTGAATATTAATGTAAAATAGTGTAAAATTATATAAAACAATATAAAATAATATTGCATAAAGCTATGAAATATATAAAAGCTAATAGCGTGAGAGTACAAAACCGCATTTATGCGGTTTTGATAAAGTTTTTGCCTCGCTTTTTCTAAAAAGCGAGTAGGTTTGGGCAAGGCCCATGGTTTTGTTTTTGGATTTTTTGGGGGAGTGATTTTTTGTGCCGACTGTATGTACGTTTTGCGGCTATAGCCGCCTGTATGACGGAGAAGTTGGAGAAAGAACGGAAAAAATAATAGAAGACTTGATAGTAAATAAGGGCGTCGATACTTTTTACGTGGGAAATTACGGCGCATTCGACAGATTGTGCGCGGGAAAAATAAAACGAATGCGTAAAAAATATGCTGTAAAGGTATTCCTTGTGCCGGCGTATTATAAAACGACGGTTGACGATACGACAAAAGCATATTACAATTCTTTTGACGGCGTGATTCTGGCGGATACAATGCACGTGCCGTACAGGGCAAAAATAATAGAATGCAACAGATTTATGGTGGACAGCGCCGAATACGTGGTGGCATATGTGACGAATGATTTTTCAAACGCGGTAAAAACACTTGAATATGCCGAACAAAAAAAGAAGAAAATAATCATGGTTCAGGCGGGCAGTATGACTGCAAAAGGAGAAATACAATGAAATATAAAAGTACGCTGTTGGTTGTAAAAAACATGGAAAAAAGCAAACGATTTTACAATGATGTTCTGGGACTTGCCGTCGTGCTGGACTTTGGCGCAAACGTAACCCTTACAGGCGGAATATCCCTTCAAAGCGAGGAAACTTGGCGTACCTTTATAGACGGAAGAAATATAACCTATAAGGGAAATGCGTCAGAACTGTATTTTGAAGAACCGGATTTTGACGGCTTTGCGGAAAAACTCGATAATACAGCGGGAATAGAATATGTTCATCACGCGCGCGAACATTCGTGGGGCCAGAGGGTAGTGAGGTTTTATGACCCGGACGGACACATAATAGAAGTTGGGGAAAGCATGAAAACAGTTGTGCTGCGCTTTGCGCAAAGAGGCCTGAGCGTTTTTGAAATAGCCAAAAGAATGGACGTGCCCGAAAGCTTCGTGCAGTCATGTCTGAGTTAAGAAGCAATAAAAAAACCGGTAAAAATACCGGCTTAAATAAATGTAAATCAGCTTATTCTTCGGCTTCGCAAGCCTTGTCGCTTCCGAGCCTTTCACCGCTTAAATAACGTATTACGGCTTTTTTGGCGTTCCCGTCAACGTTTGCTATAAGCTCAATGCCGCTGTTTTCGATTTCGGCTTTTGACTCTGAGTCCATTGCTCCGCAGATAAGAGTTGATACCGAACGGCTTTTAAGCGTGTCGGCGCGGCCTTCTTCTTCGTGGATTATAAGCTCGCTTTTGGTCTTTATTATGGAATCCTCAACATCGTAGAGGGTAAGCACAGGGTTTTTTGTTAACCGGGGAGATATGCTTTCTCCGTCGGTGGTTACGGCTATTATCATTTTGCATTCCTCCATATTTTTATAAACATTATAGTAACGGCTGCCTTTTTTGTCAACGGCAGGGGTGTTTTGTAACTAAAAAGACAGAAATATTTCAGGAGATGAAAATTTTGGACGAAAGAATAAAAATTTTGGCAAACAGACTTGTAAATTATTCATGCAGGGTTCAGGAAGGCGAAAACGTGCTTATAAGCTGCCACGGCACACAACCGCTTCCGCTTGTAAGGGCAATAATAAAAGAAGTGTATAAGGCAAAGGCAAAGCCGTATTTTGACCTTACGGTATCCTCCGTTGAACGAGAGCTTCTTTTAGGCGTCACAAAGGAACAGCTTGAGCTTATGGCCAGGCTTGAATGCGAGAAGATGCGCCATATAGACGCATATATCGGCATACGCGGCGACGATAATTTAAGCGAGCTTGCGGATGTGCCGTCAAAAAATATCAATCTGTATTCAACGGATTTTATTTCGCCTGTAAACGACATTCGTGTGCCGCATACAAAATGGGTGGTGCTGCGCTATCCGTGTACGGCAATGGCACAGTCGGCAAAAATGAGCCTCGAAGCCTTTGAGGATTTTTACTACGATGTATGCAATCTGGATTACGGACGCATGAATAAGGCTATGGATGTTTTAAAGGCGCTTATGGAAAAGACCGACAATGTGCGTATTAAAAGCGTGGGAACGGATATTTCGTTTTCAATAAAGGGGATTCCTGCGGTAAAATGCGCCGGAGAGTGCAATATTCCCGACGGAGAAGTGTATACGGCGCCTGTAAGGGAGAGCGTAAACGGCACTATAACATACAATACGCCAAGTGAATACAATTCATTTACGTTTGAAAACATATCGCTTACATTTAAAAACGGCAAAATCGTCGATGCCAAAGCAAACGACGGCGAAAGAATAAACGAAATTTTCGACACGGACGACGGCGCAAGATATGTTGGAGAATTTGCCATAGGCGTAAATCCGTATATCACGGAGCCTATGAACAATATTTTGTTTGACGAAAAAATTATGGGCAGCATACATTTTACTCCGGGCTGCTGCTATGACGACGCGCCTAACGGAAATAAAAGCGCCGTACATTGGGATCTGGTTTTGATTCAGACTCCGAAATACGGCGGCGGCGAGATATATTTTGACGACGTGCTTATAAGAAAAGACGGCAGATTTTTGGGAGAGCTTGAGAAACTCAATCCCGAAAATCTGATTTGAGAGATTCAGCAAAATAATTAAGGATAATAAGCTCCGACATTTTACTCAGCATTGGGTTTGTGTCAGGAGCTTTTTTGCTTTTCATCTCAATGTTTGAAGCGCCTTCCAGTTTGCTGCGTATATTGGAAAAAGCGGACATCATGTTGAACATTTTTATGCAGGTATCAAACTGAAGGCGAAGCGCCGGCGGGGAATAGTTTTTAAGCGCGTTTAAAAGAAGCACTTCTTTTGAAGGCGAGCGTCTTGTTTTGTCTTCCTCGTTTTTGGCGGTGGCGTAAAGACGTTTGATATAATTGTTTTCAAGGCTTTGGCGAAGTGTTTTTGCGGCAAGAGATATATCGTCGTTTATGGGTTTAAGCATGTCAAGAGAGTCGATGTTGTTGGTTGGTTTTTTGTTTTCGGGCATATATAATGCCTCCGAAATGTTATTCACATAAATTATACGGTGCTTTAAGGCTATTTATGAAAAGCGGCGGCGATATTGAGAAGATATTTACTGCTGTTTTGAACGGAAGCATCAACAAGGCTCTTTTTGACCTGCATGGGAGAAAAAGACGGGTTCTGCTCAAGCAAAAGAGCGCAGGCGCCGGAAACCATAGGAGTAGCCATTGAAGTGCCGCTCATTTTCACATAGTTTTCATTTTCTATTACGCCCGACTCGCGTTTTAAAGAGCTGAAAGAAAAAGAAAGAGAACGGCAGGATACGATGTTTTCAGACGGCGCAAAAATATCCGGCTTATAATAAACTTTTCCGCCCATGCTTATTCTGAAACGTTTATTTTCCTCCCATGAGCCTACAGTGATTACGTTGGGGCATATTCCGGGAGAAGTTATGACAGATGAATTTTCGTTTCCGGCAGCCGCGCAGACCGTTATACCGTCGTTAAAAAGGGCGGTGCAGGCCATTATAAGTGATGATGATATGCTTTTGTCAACAGTGCCTATAGACATGTTTACAATTCGTATACCGTATTTTCTGTAGTTTTTGTGTATCCAGTTTATGGCGTCAAGGGCTGAAGCCGCGTTTCCGTGACCGGCAAAATCGAGTATCTTTAAGCTTACTATATTGCATTCAGGCGCAACTCCGCGGTATTTTCCGCCGCTTAAAAGACCGTTTGAGGCGGCTATTCCGGCCACATGAGTACCGTGGCCGTTGTCGTCATAGGCGTCTGCCTGACCGTTTACAAAATCCATAAAGGCGGCTATCCTTTTTTGCGGATATAAAAAATCGGCAAGAGGGCAAATGCCCGTGTCGAGAAAAGCTATGCACATGCCTTTGCCGGTAATGTTTTCCGGCGGATAAGCGCTTATAAGGCGCAGTGCTTTATCCATAAGAATCATACTCCACTTTTTTATCTGTATCATTTTATGGGAAAAGCCGGGCATGTGTGATTAAGCTTATTTATTTGAAGAAAGGTAATATTGTACTTTTTGGATTCATATAATCGTTTATGTAAAAACCATTCGGAGGTATGAAAAATGTGTTTTGGAAATAACAACTTTATCTGGATCATCATTCTTATTTTCTTACTTGGAGGCAGCAACGGAAACGGTATTTTAGGCGGCACATGCGCAAATAACGGCAATGACGAAGGAATGTGGCTTATCATACTTATACTCCTTCTCGGCTGCTGCGGACAAAATACAAATAATTGCGGCACAAACAACGGCTGCAATATGTGCGAGGCATAAGAGAAAAAAAGGGCTGCTGTTTTTTAAGCAGCCTTTTTTAATATAAAAAAGGAGGTATGGTAAATGAAACGGGCAGTGCTTTGCACACAAAGCGGAGTGCAGTATGTTTACTGCCAAAACGGAAGCCTGTACATATCTGAGATATGCGCCGCAAGCCAAAATACAGGGCCGGTTCTTGTGTCAAAGGCTTTTGATTTCGAGATATTCGGCGAAGGACAAGGCAAATCGGCTTTTTTTCTTAAAACAGGTGAAGACACATGGACAAAAATGCTGCTTGTGAAAAACAGGCTTATGTACTGTCAGGGTGAAAACGGAAGCTTTTCAATGGCACAGGCAGAGCTTTTAGGCTACCGGGCAGACGAAAAATCGCTTTATCTGCTGTCACAGGAAAATATAGTGCGGGTAAAAACCGAAAACGGCATAAGTGAAACAATAGAAGAAAAAATAAGGCTTTTTCAATCCGGTGTGTATTACTGCGGCCAAATTTCGTTTATAGCATACACAAAATACGGCAGACTTTGGCTTTATGACATAAAAAACAACAATAAGCTTGTATTAAGAAATAACGCAGCCGATGTAAGGGACATGTCTTTATGTATAAACGACGGGAAAATCAAAGTGCTTATGCTTATACAAAACATGGCCGGAATATATATTGAGCTTTTTACGCAAAACGAGTCAACAGCAAGCATAATCCGTCTTAAAAGCGCGGACGGCTGCATTATTACTTGCGAAAACGGCGTGCTTAATATAGGCGTGTGCGACAGAAACCGGATACTTTTTATGCGCGCTGAAAAAAGCCGGGCTAAATTTTCACCGCCTACCGAAAAAGAAGCGTTGGAAACTCAAAAGGTAAGCTTTATATCTGACGGCACAGGATTTTCAGCTTCTCATGTTTTTCTTGCCCAAAACGGTCAGCCTGTAATGCCCGGAGTATTAGGCCCGCAAACAGCCGGCTATGAAAAGGAAACCGAAGATATTACAGAACGGTTAAAAGGCAGGCTTGAAATACTCGAACGCCAGCTTAAGGAAAAGGAACGGCTTATAACAAGAATATCGGCGCAGTATTCGCAAAAGCTGTCGGATAACGGTCAGATAATAGTACAGCTTAAAAAAAGTCTTGAGGAAACGGAAAAGAAAAATGCGGAACTTATATCCGCAATTTCACACCTTGAACAGGAAAAAAATGATTGTGAAAAAACAGAAAAATAAAAAATATAGCTTAATTTTAAAATAAATAATGTTATTGAGCGGCTTAAGGTGGTATAATAATTTGAAAAGCAGGCGGAAATGCTTTGGCAGCCAATCCATAAGCGTTATTTGCCGCTTAAGAAAATAAGACAGCGTTTTTGCAACGTCTGCCGCTTTTTCGGACTATCAAAGGGGGCATGATTATGTCAGCTATTTATTCTTTTACGGTACACACCGAAAGCCACTCACAGATGATAGATATTACGCCGCATGTGCGAAAGGCTATTTCCGAAAGCAATATAAAAAGCGGTATTGCGATAATATTTTCTTCGCACACAACTGCCGGCATTACTATAAACGAAAACGCGGATCCTGATGTAAAACGTGATCTGCTTTATGCACTTGAAAAAGCTGTTCCGTGGGAAAACGGATATCATCACAGCGAAGGAAATTCCGCGGCACATCTGAAATCCTCAATTATCGGTTGCTCCGCAACTGTTATAGTAAACAACAACGCGCCTGTACTTGGCACATGGCAGGGAATATATTTCTGCGAGTTTGACGGGCCGAGAACACGTACCGTTTTTGTAAAAGTAATTGAAGGCTGAAAAAATCTTAGTTTATAAACTGACCGATAAAGGCCGGATATTAAAATCCGGTTTTTGACAGGTCAGTTTTTTTGTTGCGGAAAAACACAAAATGCCCACAGGACAGGTTATTTTTACAAATTTAAGAAACTTTAAGAAAAGCAACAGGTTTGTTTAAGATGTACGGATAATAATCTAAAAAGGTAAATTTAGGAATTAATACAAGATTTAAAAACAGGAGGTTGTTTTTAGTGAAAAAAATCTATTTGCTGCCTATAGGCATAATATGTGCGTCAATGGCTGTTTCAGGCTGCGGTTCGAAAAAAACAGGCGCAGCTCCTTCATCGTCGGCAATGCCGGGGCAAGGCACACAGTCAAGTGCTACCGCGGTTGAGGTGTGCAACGCTGAAAAAAAGCTCATAGAAGACACCGCAACTTTTACAGGAACTGTAGAGCCTTCAGATACTGTAAATGTTATAAGCACACAAACGTCAGTTAAGGTAAAGAGCGTAAATTATGACGTTGGTGACAAAGTAAAAGCAGGAGATGTGCTTTTTACATTGGATACTACAGACGTAGAAAACAGTATATCTGTTTTGCAGGCAAACATCGCTTCTGCCGAGGCCAATATAAACAGCGCACGCACTTCCTTATCGCTGGTAAACGGTTCAAGCAGCAAAAGCCAGACAGAAAATCTTAAAAACAACATTTCAACTGCCCAAAGAAATCTTGATTCGGCAAACAACACTCTTGCTACGGCAAAGTCCGATTATGATTCCGCGAAATCGCTTTACGATCTTGGCGGAGTATCACAGTACGATCTTGACAATTACAAAACAAAATATGATGACGCGCAGAGAAGCGTTGCCGCGGCCGAGCAAACTTTTAACGACGCAAATTATCAGTACAACCTGTATGTAAACGAAACACTTTCCGAAAACACACAGAAAGCTCAGGACAGTCTTAATTCAGCCATTGCCTCTAAAAACTCAACCGAGGCTCAGATGAAAACGTACCAAAAACAGCTTTCAGACTGTACGGTAACGGCGCCTATAAGCGGAACGATACTTACTAAAAACGCAACCGTAGGTTCTGTTTTGGGAAACGCCACTCCTTTTGTAATAGTAAATCTTGACACCGTTAAGGTAAAGGTAAATGTTGCAGAGGAAATGGTAAACAAAATAAAAGTCGGCGACACGGTAAAGATAAAGGTCGCTTCATATTCGGATGAAGATTTTTCGGGCAGCATTTCAAATATTGCCCCCGGAGCAAACAGCGACGGAACGTATCCTGTTGAGATAGACATACCAAATACCGACGGACTTTTGAAAAGCGGAATGTTTGCACAGGTTACCTTCGACAAAGAGGCAAGCAGCGACAGCATAGTTATAGACCGTGACGCTGTGCTTTCAAATTCCGACGGAAGCTATGTATACATAGTAGAAGACGGAAAAGCAAAGAAAGCGGCAGTTACAACCGGAATTGACAACGGCGATGAAATACAGGTGCTTACGGGAATAAACGAAGGAGATCAGGTTGTATTTAACGGAAACACATATCTTAACGACGGCGAAAGCGTAAATGTAGTTACGGATTCGTCGGGAAGCAAAACAAATGCTGATACTTCCCAAAACGCGGCGTCATCAGGCGCATCAGGCAGTGCCGGTGCGGCTTCTCAAAGCTCGAAGGGGGAGTAAGGCATGATAAATCTTTCAATAAAGCGTCCCGTTACAACGGTAATGATAACGCTTATAGTTTTTATTGCCGGTATTGTATCGTATAATGTGCTTGATCTGGCATACATGCCTTCAACCGACGCGCCTATGATTATGATAATGACAACATACACAGGCTGCGGCCCCGAGGAAATGGAGGAGCTTGTAACAAAACCTATTGAGGAACAGCTTGCAACTCTTTCGGACGTTGATACCATTTCTTCCACATCTTCGCTTGGCTCGTCAAGAGTAATGGTCGAGTTTAATGACGGAGTAAACGTTGACGACAAAATGAACGATGTGCGTGACAAGATTGACCAGGTATCGCGGCAGCTTCCTGATGACGCGGGAGATCCGTCAATAATGAAAATGAATATGAATCAGGAGAGCATGAACGTTGCCATAACAAGCGACAAGTACAGCGCCGACACGCTTTACAGCTATGTAGACAACAATATAAAAAGCAAATTTGAAAGTGTAAGCGGTGTTGCTTCCGTTGACCTTATGGGCGGCACGCAGTATGAAATAGATATAACCGTAGACCCGGTAAAGCTTCAAAATTACGGAATTACGATAAATACAATTTCGCAGGCACTTAAGGCGGAAAACGCCAACACGCCGGCAGGCTCAATACAGCAAGGCTCTACTGATATGGATATTCGTGCCGTAGGCGAGTTTGGTTCAATAGACGACATTAAAAATCTGCCTGTATCCACAAAAGGCGGAAATGTAATTTGCGTTAAAGATGTGGCTGATGTTGCGAAAAATGCCGTTGACAAGTCGTCTGTCACAATAGTAAACGGCAAGGAAGGCGTTATGCTGTCGGTAGATAAGCAGTCAGACGCCAATATTGTTACGGTAAGCGACAACATAAACGCCGAAATTGCCCAGCTTAAGCAGAACTATCCGGACGTTAAAATACAGCTTATGTCAACAACGGCAGACTACATAAAAACGTCCCTTTCAAACGTAATCGAAACAGCAGTGGAAAGCGCGGCGCTTGCTGTGCTTATACTTCTTATATTCCTTAGAGACTGGAAGTCGGCATTTATAATAGGTGTTTCGATACCGGCTTCTATAATGGCGACCTTTGCGCTTATGTATGTGTCAAACATGACAATGAATACGATTTCAATGGGCGCCCTGGTTATTGCTATAGGCATGCTTGTTGATAATGCGGTAGTTGTACTGGAAAACATAAACACTTTTCACCAGCGCGGTTTTTCGCCAAAAGAGGCGGCGCTTAAAGGAACGCAGGAAGTATCGATGCCTGTTCTTGCCTCAACACTTACAACCGTTGCGGTTTTCCTTCCGCTTACGTTTGTATCCGGAATGATGGGAACATACCTTAAGCAGCTTGGATATGTAATATGCTTTGCGCTTTTGGCGTCGTATGTGGTGTCGGTAACATTTGTGCCTATGGCTTCGGCGCTTCTGCTTTCGGCAAACGACAGGAAGATAAAACGCAAAAAGACCATATTTACATATATCGGCGGGCTTATACTGTACTTCCTTAACGGAATGGACAATTTTTATAAAAAAGTGCTTGTCTGGTCACTTAAGCACAGGATAACAACAATAATAATCGTACTGGCCATATTTTTAAGTTCGCTTTCCACAATAAAGTTTATGGGCATGGATCTTATGAGCAACACCGACGAAAGCGCATGCTCCGTTTCGATAGAACTTCCAAACGGTTCGGTGTTTGAAAAAAGTCAGGAAATGCTTAATACCGTTATGGACGCTATCGGAGATGTGCCTGAAAAGGAAAGCATGTATGCCACCATAAGAAATTCAGGCTCGGCTTCAATAAACTATAATCTTGTTGATAAAGAAAAAAGAGCACGTTCGACAGACGAAATCTGTGCCGACATAAGAAAAAAAGTTGCAAATATTCCGGGTGCGAAAATAACCGTGTCGGCTTCATCAAACGCCATGGGCCAGATGGGAGGAGCAAACGGTTTTCGCTTACAGATAACGGGCGACGACACCTCAACGCTGAGAACAGTCGGAGACGAGTGCATTTCTCTTATATCCCAGATACCGGGAATGTATAATCTTGAAAACTCGATGGATGACGCAGTACCCGAAACCGATGTTACAATAAACAGAGCCAAGGCGTCAAAATACGGAGTTACAACTTCAAGCATCGCTTCCACGATTTCAGCCGCAGTAAGCGGAGTTACGTCAACCACTCTTAAAGACAGCGGAGACGAGCTTGACATAAAAATAAAATATAATTCCGATTCGGTAAAATACCTTGACGACGTAAAGAAGCTCACAATCACAACATCGTCGGGAGCTGTAATTCCGATTACCGACGTATGCGACTTTAACGTAGGCGAAAGCGCGGTTTCAATAAGCCGTGAAAACCAGAAGCGCTATATTGAAATTTCAGGTTCATATGAGCAAAGCTATGGCTATACCTCAACCCAGATACAGCAGCTTATAAAAGAAAAGCTTTCAAACTACGTGTTCCCTACAGGCTGCAGCTATTCCTTCGGCGGCCAGATGAAGATGCTCAACCAGGTATCAAATAATCTTATCATGGTACTTATAGTTGCCATAGCTCTTGTATACATGATTATGGCATCACAGTTTGAATCGCTTGTATATCCGTTAATAATAATGTTTTCAATGCCTATATCACTTACAGGCGGAATACTGGGGCTTTTTATAACGGGACAAAGCATAACCATGACGGCGCTTATGGGGCTTATAATGCTTGTCGGCATGGTAGTAAATAACGCCATTGTGCTTGTGGATTACGCAAACCAGCTGCGGTTCATACACGGCAAGGATTATATAGAGGCTCTGCTTGAAGCCGGGCCTTCAAGGTTAAGACCTATACTTATGACTGTGCTTACAACGGTGCTTGGACTTTTGCCTATGGCTATTGCCACATCCTCCGGAATGGAAATGATGCAGCCTTTGGGAATTGCCGTTATATTCGGCCTTTCGCTTTCAACGGCTGTAACACTTGTTTTCATACCGGTACTGTATGCGTATGTAACAGAGTTTCAGATGTTTATTAAAAAGAAAGTTCAGGCATGGCAGGATAAGCACTACGAGTATATCGACGACAATGTAAATGATAATTAATGAATAAAAGTTTAGTTTTCGCGGTATTTGTGTTATAATTAATTATATAAAAAGGGTGGCTTTCATATTGACTTTTTTAGCCGCCCTTTTAAAAACAGATTGCATAGGGGGCTTTTATATGGAAAACTACGTTATAACCATAGGCAGACAGTTTGGAAGCAATGGCCGTGAAATAGGCAAAAGGCTTGCCGAAAGGTTCGCAATACCATTTTATGACCGCGATATAGTTACAGAAGCAGCTTCAAAAAGCAGCTATGACGAAGAAACGTTAAAAAAGCTCGACGAAAACAGGAACACCAGCTTTTTGTTTTCGGTAGCCATGAATGTATTTCCGTACACAAGCAAGATGGACAATCTCGACCAGCTTTCGGTTTCAGACAAACTTTTTATGGTTCAAAAACAGGTAATACTTGATATGGCAAAAAAAGGGCCGTGCGTTATTGTCGGAAGATGCAGCAACTTTATTTTAAGAGGAAAAGCAAACTGCATAAATATATTTATTTACGGAGATAAGCACGAAAGAGTAAACCAAATAGCAAAAACTGAAAATATACCATTTATAAAGGCAGAGGAAATAGTAACCAAAGTAGACAAAAGGCGTGCTTCTTACTACAACTATTATACAGGAGAGAAATGGAGCTCAATAGAAAACTATGATCTTTGCATAAACAGTACCATAATCGGTATTGACGGCTGTGTTGACGCGCTTGAAAGATATATAAAGGCAAGACTTGCCGAGCTGAACGGATAAAAATATTTGCTTTCAGGGAGAAGCTTTCAGTATGGAAAAGAAAAACAGGATACTTGTAACTGACGATAACTCGGAAATACGCGAGGTAATAAAAATACTTCTTCAGGGTGAAGGATACGATGTATGCGAGGCGAAGGACGGAAAAGAGGCCATTGCCCTTGTTGATGAAAGCATCGACCTTATAATACTTGATATAATGATGCCGGGAATGGACGGCTTTCGCAGTTGCGCCGAAATACGGAAAAAATCCAACGTGCCTATATTGTTTCTTACGGCAAAAACCGAAGATTCGGATAAGACTATGGGATTTGCCCTTGGCGGCGACGATTATCTGGTAAAGCCGTTTTCGTATACCGAAATGCTTGCCAGGGTAAAGGCGCTTTTAAGACGTTACTATGTTTATCAGGGCAAAGAAAAAAACGAGGACAATACTATAATTGACCTTGGCGGCCTTGTTATAAACAAAAAGCTAAGCTCTGTAACGCTTGACGGAAGTGAAGTGGCTCTTTCCGACCTGGAATATAACATACTGCTTTTGATGGCTTCCCACAGAAAAAAAATATTCTCCGCCCAAAATCTTTATGAATCGCTTTGGAACGAGCCTTACTACTACACCGCGAACAATACAATTATGGTGCATATAAGAAAACTGAGGACAAAAATAGAAAAAGACCCTCAAAATCCAAAATACATAAAGACTATCTGGGGACGGGGATACAGAATTGAGTGAAAATGTAGGCAAAAAAAAGTTTTGGCAGACAAGACTTGGAGCACAGCTTATCCTAACCACACTTACATCGCTTTTGGCGGCAACGGTTGTGTTTTTTGCGCTGTCGGCAGTTGAGTTTAAAGTGGTGGGTCATTTTTTGCATGACGAGGCTTTTATTGACAAAAACACCTCTTATGTGGTAAGTGAGATGCAAAAATATATAGACGACAACAATATATCAAGCACAGAAATGTACAAGGTTGACGGCTGGGTAAGAAAAAACAGAGGCATATCCCTTGTTTTGATAGACGGTTCAAGGGTGATATATGATTCCACTCTTATCCGGCCTTATGGTTTTGACTCAAGCGAAACAAACGACAGCGACCCGTTTCACAATAAAGGCCAGCGAAAGGTTTATGACATACAGTTTTCGGATAAAACACTCAGCGCGATGATGATAGTGTTTTTCGGCTACCGCTTTGCGAATATCGTTACAGCCGCAAAGGTTGCTTTGTCATCAGGCGTTTTTGCCATGGTGCTTTTTTTGCTTATAAAAAGAAAAACCGATTACATAAACCGCCTTGCAGACGAGATAAGCATTCTTGAAGGCGGAAACCTTGAATACAATATAACGGTAAAGGGCTCAGACGAAATAAGCTATCTTGCAAGGAACATAGAGGATATGCGAAAAGCTTTTATCGAAAGGATAAAAAGCGAGAAAGAAGTTGTAAGCGCAAGCTACAGTCTTGTTACAGCCATGAGCCACGACCTGAGGACGCCTCTTACAGTGCTTATGGGGTATCTTGACATACTTGAAAACAAAAAAGATATTACAGACGATGACAAAAAGCTTTTTATATCAAAAAGCCGTAAGAAGGCTTACCAGATAAAACAGCTTTCAGACCAGCTTTTTGAATATTTCCTTGCAGTTGCTCCTGATGATGATAAAATGGAAAAGGAGTATTACCAAACAGAAGTCATAAACGAAATGGCAGGGGATTATATTTTTACCCTTGAAGAAAAGGGATACAATATCGACTGCCGAAATACCGCCGAAAACGTTAAGCTGTACATAGACGTACAGCTTATACACCGCGTATTTGACAATGTATTTTCAAACATACTTAAGTATGCCGACAAAGAACAGCCTATAACGATACTTACAAAGACCTATGACAGCAAGCTTGTTTTTTCGGCCAAAAACTTTGTTAATAAAAGCACTGAAATGGTTGAAAGCAGCAATATAGGCATAGAGGTATGCAAACGTATAATGAAGCGGCATGAAGGAGAGTTTGACGTTTTCGACGACGGGGAATGCTTCGAGGCAAATATCATATTTAAAACGGAGTGATCTGAATGTATGAATCAGGGCTGGAGCGTCAGGGCGGAAGCTTCTATGGAGAAAGTCTGATTTTGCTTGAAGCCGCTGTTACGGAGGTAACAACACGAATAGACATAATAAGAAAATTTGTACAGGAAAAAGGCTTTCGTGATCCGATTGAGCATATAAAAACAAGAATCAAATCGGAAGAGAGCATGAAAGAAAAGCTTGTAAGAAAAGGCTTTGAGCCTACATGTGAAAATGCCATAAGCAAGGTATACGACGCGGCCGGAGTAAGGGTTGTATGCACATTTGTTGACGATGTATATAAAATAGCAAAGCTTCTTGAGTCTCAGCAGGACATAAAAATAATCGAGGAAAAGGATTACATCTCAAACCCAAAGCCAAGCGGCTACAGAAGCTACCACCTTATAATAGCGGTACCGATACATCTTCCGGAATGTATAAAATATGTAAACGCTGAAATACAGATACGCACCATAGCTATGGACTGCTGGGCAAGCCTTGAGCATGAGATGCGCTATAAAAAAGATGTGCCGAACGCCGAAATAATAGCCGGAGAACTTAAAAGATGCGCCGACGAGATAGCCTCAACCGACATAACGCTTCAGGCTATACGCGATATGATAGATTCCGGCGGAATTGGAGGTAAAAAATGAAACTTTTGCTTGCCGAAGATGAAGTGGAGCTTTCAAAAGCTCTTTGCGTTATACTTAAGCACAGCGGCTACGAAACCGACGCCGCATACGACGGCCAGAAGGCGCTGGAGCTTGCGCTGTCGAACAAATATGACGTATGCGTGCTTGACATAATGATGCCTAAGATGGACGGCATAGAGGTATTAAAAAATATACGCGCAAACGACATCGAAACTCCTGTGCTTCTGCTTACGGCAAAGGCACAGACCGATGATAAAATAGCCGGTCTTGACGCCGGAGCCGACGATTATCTTACAAAGCCGTTTAATACAGGCGAGCTTTTGGCAAGACTGAGGGCAATGACAAGACGCAATGAAAAAAAGACTGAAGAATCCGGGGATATAGTTTATGGAAATATAAAGCTTGACAGAACAACCCTTGAGCTTTCAGGGCCAAAGGCGTCCCTCAGACTTGCTAAACAGGAGTTTCAGCTTTTGGATGAGCTTATAAGGAACAAAAAGATTGAAACGGGAAAAACGGCAAGACTTATTTGGGGCGATGAGGGAAAAGACGACCTTGTGATTATATACATATCATATCTTAGAAAAAAACTGGCTTCCTCAGGCTCTGACATGACTATTTCCCAGGACGGCGGAGGCTTTGTACTGGAGGAATAACATGGTAAAGAAACTTAAAAGAAAATTTGTTATGACAGCAATGGTTTCACTTCTTGCCGTACTTGTGTTTTTGTCGGCGGCCATTAATCTGCTTTTTGATATGCAGCTAAACAGAAAAGCCGATGTGCTTTTGACAATTATATCCGAAAATGACGGAGAATTTCCGGATTTTGCTTCTGACACAAAATCAATCAAGGGCCATGAGGTAAGCGTAGAAGGAAAACCTGACGGAACGCTTAACATTAATTTCAAAAGCAGCGGGCTTAATATTACGGCTGAAACGAAGTTTGAAACGAGGTATTTTTCTCTTTTAAGCGATAAAGACGGAGAAATTTCACAAATAGATCTTTCGTCAGTTGCGGCAATAGACAAAGAAGACGCGGAAAGTTATGCAAAAACAGTTCTGGCATCAGGCAACAGCAGCGGTGTATTCAAATACTACAGGTATATGATTACGGATAAAGACAACGGCAAAATGGTTGTTTTTCTCGACTGCCATGACAGACTTGCCGTAAAGGAACAGGTAATGATGCTGAGCCTTGCCGTAAGCGCCGCTTGTCTTGTGATAATGTTTATAATTGTATCTCTTGTTGCCGGAAGGGTAGTAAAGCAGACGGCGGAGGCCATAGAAAGCCAGAAGCAGTTTATTACGGACGCAAGCCATGAGATAAAGACGCCTCTTGCAATAATTTCTGCCAATACCGATGTTTTGGAGCTTGAAAACGGAAAAAATGAATGGCTTGACAGCATTAGAAACCAGACGGCGCGCTTAAGCGAGCTTGTAAAAGTGCTTCTGTCACTTTCAAAAATGAGCGAGGAAAGAAGCATGGTTTTTAAGAAGTTTGATCTTTCAAAAGCAGCGGCCGAAGCCTTTGAGCCGTTTAAGGTTCTGGCTTCAAGCAGGGGAAAAAGCACACAAGAGGATATACAGGAAGGCATAGAGTATAACGGCGACGAAGAATACATTAAGCAGGTAGTTTCGATTTTCTCGGACAATGCGGTAAAATATGCGTCTGAAAACGGTTTGATAAAACTAACGCTTAAAAAGAACACGATTAATAAAAAAATCGAACTTTCAGTGTTCAATACCTGTGAGGAAATTCCGCAGGAGCAGCTTGACAGATTATTTGACAGGTTCTATCGCGCCGACAGTTCAAGAAACCGTGCAACGGGCGGATATGGAATTGGACTTTCGATAGCAAAGGCGATAGTTGAGGAACATAAGGGTACGGTAAAAGCGGAAAATGCTGAAAACGGAGTTATATTCAGCGCAAAATTGTAAAGGCTTATTCAAAGCCGCCGAAGGCACAGGCAGACGCTTATGCTTTTAGGCGGCTTTTTTTCTTTACATTTCGACAAAAGGGGTCTATGATTGAAAATAACGTTTGTGAAGGGGTAATGAAAATGTTTGAAAAAATGTCAAACAAGAACAAAGGCATAGTCTTTATTGTAATGGAGGCCTTTTTCTTTGCTCTTATGGGTACCTTTGTAAGGCTTTCAGGTGATCTGCCGGTAATGGAAAAAGCTTTTTTCAGAAATTGCGTGGCTATGGTAATTGCTTTGGCAGTTCTTATCAAAAACAAAGAGCGATGGATACCGGAAGAAAAATCGACTTATCTGCCTTTGTTTATCAGAGCTGCCGCCGGTTCGGTAGGCATATTCTGCAACTTTTATGCCATAGATCATCTGGCTCTTGCCGACGCTACAATGCTTAACAAGCTTTCACCGTTTTTTGTAATTATATTTTCGTTCTTCGTTCTGGCCGAAAAAGTTTCTGTTGTGCAGGTTCTTGTGGTTATAGTGGCTTTTGTGGGAAGTCTTTTTATAATAAAACCAGGCTTCAGCCCTAATTCATTTGCGTCTGTGGTTGGTTTTACAAGTGCCGTGGGAGCCGGTCTTGCCTATTCAATGGTTAGGCTTTGCAGCCAAAGAGGCGCCAAAAAGACACAGATAGTGTTCTTTTTCTCGGCTTTTTCATCACTTTTATCGGTGCCGTATCTTGTCTTTTCATATCACCACATGACATCAAGGCAGCTTATGTTTCTTCTTCTTGCAGGCTGTGCCGCAGCAGGAGGTCAGTTTTCGGTAACGGCGGCTTATTCCTACGCGCCTGCCAAGGAAATATCAATTTACGATTATTCGCAACTCATTTTTGCGGCAATTATAGGATATTTTTTGTTCGGCAATATACCTGATGTATGGAGCATTACAGGATATATAATAATTTGCGGAGCGTCGTTTGTAATGTTTTTATACAATAACAAAAAATGAATAATACATTTAAAAATGTATATTTATTTAAAATATACGCAGGCTTTTAACAAAGAGGTTGAATTTATTTATTATTGTTGGTATAATAAACGTCAGATAAGGCGGAATTTAAAATATATCGGCGACAATTGGGCGTTTTTTTGCCGGCGCCGTTATTTTTCTGCATTAATTATTATTTGTGTACAATAAAAAAGGAGAGGTATTATGAAAAAGGCTTTATCACTTATATTGGTTTCGGTGTTGGGGTTTGCAATGCTTACAGGCTGCGGCTCAAGCGCATCAAAGTCAACGGCAGCAAAATCAACGGCTGCATCAACAGCAGCAAAATCCACAGCAGCTAAATCGGCAGCAAAATCCACAGCAGCTAAATCGGCGGCAGGCTCTGCTAAAAAGGCTGACGTAAAAACAGCGGAAAAAGGCGTGCTTACAATGGCTACAAACGCACAGTTCCCGCCTTATGAATACTATGACGGAGATAAAATAGTCGGAATAGACGCGGAGATTGCTCAGGCTATAGCCGACAAGCTTGGTTTAACACTTAAGATCGAAGATATGGAGTTTGATTCAATAATAACGGCAGTTCAGACAGGCAAAGCCGATATGGGACTTGCCGGAATGACTGTTACAGAGGACAGACTTAAAAATATCAATTTTTCAGACAGCTACGCAACAGGCGTTCAGTCTATAATAGTTAAATCCGACAGCGCAATAGCATCCCCTGACGACCTTAAGGGTAAAAAGATAGGCGTTCAGCTTTCAACAACCGGTGATATTTATGCTTCACAGGATTACGGCGAGGACAATATTGAAAAATTCAACAAAGGCGCGGATGCCGTTATGGCTCTTTCGCAGGGCAAGGTTGACGCGGTAATAATAGACAACGAGCCTGCAAAAGCATTTGTTTCCGCAAATAACGGACTTAAGATACTTGATACAAAGTATATTGAGGAAAAATACGCAGCCTGCATTTCAAAGGACAACGCAGGTCTTCTTACGGCGGTAAACGGCGCTCTTAAAGAGCTTCAGGCTGACGGAACAATAAAGAAGATACTTGATAAGTATATAAGCGCGAAATAATCGGATATCTGACGGGGCGTGCATTTTTGTGTGACGCCCCATTGTTTTTGGAGGGCAATAAATGTTCGACATAATCAAAGAAAAGTTTATATTTGATTTTATCGCAAAAGCAAGGTGGAGATACCTTTCAAAGGGTCTTATAACGACATTCGAGGTTACTCTTGCGGCGCTTGTTTTAGGTATTGTAATAGGTACGGTTGTGGCTATAGTAAGAACAAGTCATGACCAAAACAGAGAAGGAAACCGTGGTTTGGGCGGTTTTATTCTTAATTTTGCAAACCTTATTTGCCGGCTTTACATAACGGTTATAAGAGGAACGCCTACGCTTGTCCAGCTTTTGCTTATGTTCTTTGTATTTATTCCAAACGGAAGCAAGGTATTTGTTGCCATGCTCACATTCGGAATAAACAGCGGCGCTTATGTTGCGGAAATAATACGTTCCGGAATAATGAGCATTGACGCCGGACAAATGGAAGCCGGACGTTCGCTTGGCCTTAGCTACACAAAGGCAATGCAGAAAATTGTTATGCCACAGGCATTTAAAAACATAATGCCTGCTCTTGTAAATGAGTGCATAACACTTTTTAAGGAAACATCAATAAGCGGGTATATAGGATTAAACGAGCTTACAAGAGGCGGAGATATAATTAGAGGCATAACATATGACGCCATGCTTCCGCTGCTTGCCGTTGCCGCTATATATCTTGTGTTTGTAATGTTCTTTACGGTCATTATGAGCAAGCTTGAAAGGAGGCTGAGGGAAAGTGATATCCGTTAATAACCTTACGAAATGCTTTGGAAACCACGTGGTTTTAAACGGAATAACCGAACACATACTGCCTGGCGAAAAGGTAGTAATAATCGGCCCTTCCGGCTCCGGAAAGTCTACGTTTTTAAGATGTATGAACATGCTTGAAATACCTACGTCAGGCAAGATAGTATTTGACGGCCAAGACATTACGGCAAAAGGCGTAAACATAAACAGGGTGCGTGAGCAGATGGGGATGGTATTTCAGCACTTCAATCTTTTTCCGCATCTTTCAATAATGGATAATCTTACTCTTGCTCCTGTTATGCTTAAGAAAATGAACAAAACCGAGGCAAATGAGGAAGCGCTTAAGCTTTTAAAGAGAGTAAACCTTACAGACAAGGCTGACGCATATCCGGGACAGCTTTCGGGAGGACAAAAGCAGCGTATAGCCATAATCCGCGCCCTTGCCATGAAACCGAAGCTTATGCTTTTCGACGAACCTACTTCGGCGCTTGACCCTGAGATGGTAGGCGAAGTTTTGGACGTTATGAAAGAACTTGCCCACGACGGAATGACAATGGCTGTGGTTACGCATGAAATGGGCTTTGCAAGAGAAGTTGCCACCCGCGTTATGTTTATGGACGGCGGCGGAATACTTGAGCAGGGAGAGCCGGAAGAGGTATTCTCAAACCCGAAGAACAAAAGAACACAGGATTTTCTGTCAAAGGTAATAGTATAACTATATACAAAACGGCAGCAATGACTAAATGTCACGGCTGCCGTTTTTTTTATTTAATAAGTGATGCTATCCGCTCAATGCTGTCTGAGCGTGAAACAATTATGCGTCTGAGCATGTACTTGTTTGTCTGATCGTTATTTTTACCGGGCATTGTTGAAACCGCGTATTTGTAATACTCAGATGCAATACGGCTTTCCTGCCCCGTGAACTTGCCGTTTGGGTATGAAAGCACATAAACAGGTTTGTTTGTAACGGCGCTTAAATCCTTCTGGGATTTTTCAAACTCATACCGCGCCTCAATTGCGCTTAGCTTATCAAGCCTTTTATGGTTTACGGTATGGCTTTGGAATGAAAATATATCCTGCATGGAACGAATCTGGTCTGCGCTTAGGTACGGATCAATGCCGATTTTTCCGCTTATCATAAACAGAGTTGCTTTAATGTTGTATTTTTTTAGTATTGGATAGGCGTTATAATAATTGTCGCTGTAGCCGTCGTCAAAAGTTATTATTATCGGTTTTTTAAACTGCGAACAGTCGTCAAGCTGGTCAAAGCCTATAGGAGTATAGCCGTTGTCGGCAAGATACTTCATCTGCGCGTCAAAATCCTTTACCGAAACCGACAGCTCTTTAAAACCTATGGGTGTGTCACTTACGCTGTGGTAAAGAAGTATAGGCACATCAGGAATAGAGCCGGACTCTTTTTGCGCGCTCGCATCTATGCTGATGAAGGAAGCTATAAAAATGGTAACGGCCGCAAACACAAAAAGGTTTGTTTTTAGTTTGTGCAAAAAAATCACCTCCTAAAAAACTTTGGTTGTTGTTTATTTTTTATCTGAATTAATTACTATAAATTTTATTCCCAAAAGCAGTATAAGCCCGGAAACGACACAAGCCATGTCAAGAAGCGCAAGGCCTCTCAGCCGCATACTGCTCAAAATGTCTATGCCTATTACGTTTGTAACGAGAATGGATATGAATATTGTAAAAATTGCCAGTATTTCCACCTGTTTTATCAGATTGTGCTCAAGACTTTTTTTAATATTTTCCGCCTCGATTTTCATCTGATCTATGCGTGCTTCAAGTTCAGCTACTTTTTTTTCGGCGCTATTAACTTTATCGTCTGCTAAATCGGTTGTTTTACAGTTTGTTTCCATATTTGTCACCTTCGGAAATTATTTGGCAAAAGCAGTAAACTGCTGCTAACCGTAATTAATATATACTTATCGCACGATAATGTCAAATGAAGATATTATTAACTGCTTTGATATTTTTTTACAATAAACATGTAGCAATTTTGTAATAAAGAATACTTTTTGCTGTATTTTGTACTAATTAAACATACAAAAGTTTTTGATATGACGAAAGTTTGATATTAAAATAAAAAAAGGAGGTGCTGAAAGTGAAAATATCTGATATTTGCAAAAAATTTCAAAACAGCAACAAAGCTATACTGTACAAGCTTAAGAAAAAATATGTATCCGAAGCGATGAGAGAAAAAAACACGTTTATACGTGATCTGCTTGCCTTTGAGGCGGAATTCATTCATGCGGACTCCGACACGTTTTTTGATCGTATATCCACAAGAAGCAACGTTCTTTCAGGCAGTCTTAAAAAAACAAATGAAAAACGCTGCCGTAGTTTTTACAGTCTTTTTTCAATGTACTACACCATAACTATAGCTGCAAAAAAGAGAAAAAACATAGATTTGCCGGAGCTTAAAAACGCTCTTTTCAGTGTGTTTGCTTTTGATGAAACTGAAAAAAAGCTCTATGAACTGCTTTTAAAATGCAGATTTACAGATAAAGAACAGTTTTGGCCGCTTTTTTCAAGAGCGTTTATTGGATATATGACAGGCAGCAAAAATCCAGACCTTTTTGCGGTGGCATTTACCGAGAATTTCTGCTATAATTCTTTTAAAACATTTATGCGCTATTTTACGCAATACACTTCTGTAAAAAGACGCATAGAAAAATCAAAGCAGGATAAAGCGGGGGAACAATATGTCAAAATGGACTCAGGAGCAGCTTGCGGCTATTGAAAAGCGGGAAAGCAGTATTCTCGTTTCGGCTTCGGCCGGAAGCGGCAAAACGGCGGTGCTCGTTGAAAGAATAATAGGCATAATAACCGATAAAAAAAATACCGTTGATATTGACAATCTGCTTGTGGTTACATTTACCTCCGCCGCAGCTGCACAAATGCGCGAGAGGATAGAAAAGGCAGTACGCGAAAAAATTGAGGAACAGCCGGATAACGAACATATTCTAAGACAGCTTACGCTTCTTAATCATTCATATATAACTACAATCCACTCATTTTGTATGAAGGTAATACGCGACAACTATATAAAAGCCGGCGTCGATCCGAATTTCAGAATAGCCGACGAAAACGAATGCGCCGTTTTGACAGACGAGGTAATGGAGGAACTTTTTGAAAGCGAGTATTCAAGGGAGAACAACGAGGATTTTCTGGATCTTGTTGAAGCTTTTTCGCAAAGCACATCTGACAGCAGGCTTAAGGAGCTGGTAACAAAAGTATATTCGTTTTTAAGAAGTATGCCGTATTACACAAAATGGCTTGATGAAAGAGTAAACGACTACTCCTTCAGCGAAGACAAGCTATCGGGTTGTGTATGGGCAGAATATCTTAGGGAAATTTGCCGCACATATATTGGCGGGGCTCTTGAGTATGCTGAAAAGGCACTTGAGAAAAACGCAGCCCGGGGCTACGAAGAAGCTTTGAAAAACGATGTAAGCGATTTGGAATATATGCGCTCGCTTATCGAAAAGGACATAGAGGCTTTTGGCAGCTTTATTTTAAATTATAAATTTCAAAATATCGGAAGAACCGGAAAAGACGACGATAAACAATCGGCTGAAAACATCAAGGGCATTCGCGACACGGTTAAAAAGAGTATAAATTATCTGAGGGATAACTTTTTTTATGCTGAAAGCGGAAAAATAGTAAGGGATATGAAAGACGCTTCCGTATACATAAAAAGCCTTGCCGGTCTTATAAAAAAATTTGACTCACGCTACAGTGATGCGAAAAGGGGAAAAAACATCGCGGATTTCAGCGACCTTGAACATCTGGCGATAAAGGTGCTTACAGACGAAAACGGAAATCCGACAGACGAGGCAAAAGAACTTCAGCTTAAATTTTATGAAGTAATGACCGACGAGTATCAGGACAGCAATCCGGTTCAGGAGCTGATACTTAAAAGCGTAAGCGGCGGCGGAAGAGGCTTGCAAAACAGGTTTATGGTAGGCGACGTAAAGCAGAGCATATACCGTTTCAGACAGGCTGCGCCGGAGCTTTTTACTGAAAAATATGAATCATACAAACGTGCTGGAAATGAAGTTAAAATTGATCTTATAAAAAACTTCAGAAGCCGTAAAGAAGTGCTTGACAGTACAAATTTTATATTCGGGCAGCTTTTTTCAAACGAACTCGGAGAAATGGAGTATACGCCGCAAGCAAGCCTTAAGGCGGGAGCGGTTTTTGACGAAAGCGATAACAACGGCACAGAGCTTGACATAATTGAAACAACGCCGCTTGATGATGAAGACGAGGATGATGACATCACAAGCATAGAGCTTGAATTTATGTTTGTTGCAAAAAGAATACGTTCACTTGTTTCATCCGGGTTTAAAGTAAAGGACGAAGAAACCGGACATATGAGGGATATTGCTTTTCGTGACATAGTTATACTTTTAAGAACAACTAAAAACTGGGCCGATATAGGAGCACAGATTTTATCTGCTTTTTCTTTGCCGGCATTTTCGGATGTATCGGGCGTATATCTTTCTAAAAAAGAAATAAAGGATGTAATGAGCATAATACGTGTCGTGGATAATTTCAGACAGGACATTCCGCTTATGGCTGCTCTTAAAATACCTTTTTACGGCGTAAGCGACGAGGAACTTATAAAAATAAGACTGTCAGGTGACGGAGAGTTCTGCGAGTGTCTTAAAAGATATTCTGAAAGCGGAGAAGATGAGGCTTTGTGCAAAAAAACGAAGCGGTTTATTTCTGATGTTGAAACATGGAAAAATAAAGCGCCGTTTATTTCAGTAAGAGAGCTTTTATGGGATATATACACAACTACCGGCTACTATGACTACTGTCTTACACTGCCTTTTGGCGCAGTGCGTCAGGCAAATCTCAGAATGCTGCTTGAAAGAGCGCAAAGCCTTGAAAGTACAAGCATGAAAGGACTTTTCAATTTTGTAAGATATATAGAAAAGGTCGAAAAATCAGGAGCCGATATAGGCGAGGCAAAAATTGAGGATGAAAACGCTCAGCTTGTAAGAATAATGAGCATACATAAAAGCAAAGGCTTGGAATTTCCGGTGGTATTTATCTGCGGGCTTGGGAAAAAGTTTAATCTCAGGGATTCCTCCGAGCCTGTGATTTTGCACAAAAAAATGGGTATAGCCTGTGATTTTACCGATATTGAAAAAAGAATAAGGCGAACAACCCTGTCAAAGAACATTATTTCTGACCGCCTGAAAAATGAAAGCCTTTCTGAGGAAATGCGTATCCTTTATGTTGCAATGACAAGAGCAAAGGAAAAGCTTATAATGACAGGCACAGTAAAGAGTGCTGAAAAAAGCTGCCAGAAATGGGCTGTATTTTCAGACGGAAAAGAGAAACTTTTGCCATATGCATCAAGAAGAAATGCCGACTGCTTCCTCGACTGGATAGGCGCGGCGCTAAGCCGCCACAAAAAAGGCGAGATAATACGGGATATAGGTCAAACTACAGCTTTCGCAAATGAAAACGGACTCTATGAACATGTGTCAAAATGGGATGTAAACATAATTAGGCGAAGCGAAACAACTGATATAGAGGCTGAAAAGGCCGAATATGAAACGATTGAAAAAACTGAGCCTGTAAACATAGACCTGCACTGGAAATATGAAAACGAGGCAATGGAAAACATACCGTCAAACATATCCATTGCCGACCTTAAGGCTGCACAAAAAAGCGGGAGTGAAAAATTATCAGAGCTTAAAAAGCCTGAGTTTATTTCAGGGAGAAAGAAAAGCATTTCAGCCGTTGAAAAAGGAACGGCGGTTCATTCGGTGCTTGAATACATAGATTTCAGTAAAAAACATGATGTTGAAAGCGTGCAAAAAGCGATAGACGAAATGACGGAAAAAAAGCTTTTGTCAGCAGATGAAGCAAAAACGGTGGAAGCAAAGAAGATACTGGCCTTTTTGGATTCCGACCTTGGTCAAAGAATCAGAAGCGCAGATGAAGTTAAAAAAGAAGCTCCGTTTGCGATGAGTCTGTCACCGTTTGAAATTTATCAAAAAGATGATTACAAGGCTTCAGACGAAATGGTGCTTATACACGGAATAATAGATTGCTTTTTTATTGAACGCGGAAAGATTGTACTTATAGACTATAAAACAGATATAAGCAGGGATGAAAACGAGGAGGTTTTTATAAAAAAATATTTGACACAGCTTAAAGTTTATGCTATGGCAATAGAGAGAACTTTGGGAAGAAAGCCGGATGAAGCATATATCTATTCTTTTGCACTTGGGCATAAAATAAACGCAGGGTCGTTTTTAAAGGAGGCATAAAAAATGAAGATGGCTGTGCTTATGCTTGTAATTTTTTCAGTGGCGCTTTTGGGAGCGGCAGCCTCTATTTTGATGTTTATATTTGATGACAGGGTTAAAAGCAATATTGCTGTTTTAACAGCGGCGGCGGTTTGTTTTGCTTCGACGGTTTTTAATCTGTCGCTGCTTCCAAAAAGCATGAGCATAGCAATAGCTTTTGCATATGTGCCTGCTGTGCTTGCGTTTTTGGCCATAATTTCAGTATTTGTTTTAAAAAGATTTAAGCTTGCGGCAAAAATAATGCTATGCGCGGGAGTGATTATAGGCATAATTGTTGCATTTGGGATGTAACATATATGTAAAAAAAACGAAACATAATTCATTTTTGTGTAATTTTTACTTAACAAACAACGCAAAACAAAGATTCTTATAATTTTTAAAAAACTCCGCATACTGTGACTTCGGAGTTTTTTTAGTTATTTTTAATATAAATGTTTAAAATAATTGCATAAAAACAGCATTTGTGCTAAAATATTACCGGTAGACCATTGTAAATGCTTGCAGAAGGGAGAACTGAGCTTGCGAGAACTACAGGTACAGGAACTGCACGAACTGAAGGAAATGTTTAAAGATGTAAAAGCTTTTGTAAAATGGGTTCTTCTGGGGATACTGGTTGGAGATATAGTTGGACTTGTAAGCGTGGCATTTCATTTTGCTGTGGATTATGCAACAAAATTCAGAATCACACACAGCTTTATAGTTTTCATGCTGCCGCTTGGAGGGCTTTTTATTGTGTGGTTTTACAAGGCCCTTGGCGTTGAAAATGATCAGGGTACAAATTATGTGCTTGTATCATGCCGCGAAGAAAAAACAGTGCCTTTTAAGCTTACGCCGCTTATATTTGTAGGAACCACGGTAACTCATTTATTCGGCGGCTCGGCAGGGCGCGAGGGTGCCGCGCTTCAGATGGGCAGCAGCATATCAAACACCATAGGACGGCTTTTTAAATTTGACAACAGCGATATGAACATAATGAGCATGTGCGGCATGGCGGCGGCCTTTTCGGCTTTGTTCGGAACGCCTGTTACGGCGGCGATTTTTTCGATAGAGGTTATACATATAGGAGTAATGAGGTTTTCGGCGCTTTTGCCGTGTATAGTTGCTTCAATAACCGGATATTTGGTTTCAAAATATCTTGGCGTTTCGCCTACGGTTTTCAATATAAAGCAAATCAATACGCTTGATGTAAGCAATATGTGCAGGGTTTTGATGCTTGCTGTGCTTTGCGCGTTTGTGAGTACATTTTTTTGCTATGTATTGAAAAAGACAGCAAAGTTTTATGCTGACTATTTTGAAAACAAATATCTTAGAGCCGCTGTCGGCGGAATAATTATAGTAGTGATTACACTTATCGCAGGTACAGGCGACTATAACGGCATGGGCATGGATGTTATAAAAAGAATGTTCAACGGCAGATTTCCTATTTATGCATTTTTACTGAAAACGATTTTTACGGCATTTACGCTTGGCGCCGGGTTTAAAGGCGGCGAAATTGTGCCGTCGTTTTATGTAGGCGCGGCTTTTGGAAACGCTGTGGCGCCTATTTTCGGCATATCGCCTGCTTTTGGGGCCGGAATAGGTATTATAAGCGTATTTTGCGGAGTTACAAACTGTCCGGTTGCGGCGCTGGTGCTGGGCGTAGAGCTTTTCGGAGCGCAGGGAATGGTGTATTATGCGGCGGCATGTGCTGTAAGCTATATGCTTTCGGGCTACACAAGCCTTTATACCTCACAGAAAATTTTATATTCAAAAAGACGCGACGAGAGAATTGATATAATGGCAAAATAATCATGTTGGAAATCAAAAAAAGCCTGTATCGGAAAAACTTCCGACAGGCTTTTTTTTAAATTATAAATTTTTCAAACACAAAATTGCTTATATCCATTCCGTATGGCGTAAGGAATATCCGTCCGCTGCTTTCGGCTATAAGTTTTTCTTCAAAAAGCTCCGAAAGCTGTTTTTCGTATACATCGGTTATATCACACTTAAAACGTGAAAAAAACTCTGATTTTTCTATGCCTTTGTTCATTCTAAGGCCCATAAACATAAATTCTTCCATCTTTTCGTTTTCACTCAGTTTTTCTGTCTGCTCGTGGAGCTTTTTAAAACTTCCGTCTGAGCTTAAATATTTTTCCATGTCAAGAGTGTTGTGGAATCTGCACCCTTCAAAATAAGAATGGGCGCCAAGACCAAAGCCAATGTATTCGCCCGTCTGCCAATAAACAATGTTGTGACGGCTTTCAAAGCCGGGCTTTGAAAAATTGCTGATTTCATACTGGCTGTAGCCTTTGTCAGCAAGCATTTGGCGGCACAGATAGTACATTTTTCTGTCAAGCTCGTCATCGGTTTGTGAAATAAGACCGCTTTCAAACATCTTTTTAAAAGGCGTATTATCCTCGATTATAAGAGAATACGCCGAAATATGCTCCGGCGAAAGCTTCAATGTGTTTTCGAGAGTTTCCTCCCAATCATCCATAGTCTGAGTAGGAAGCGAAAACATAAGGTCGCAGCCGATATTTTTAAAACCGGCCTGCCTTGCGGCATGAAAAGCCGAAACAAAGGTTTCCCGGTCATGCACACGGCCAAGCTTTTGCAAAAGCCTGTCCTGCCATGCCTGAGCGCCTATGCTGAGCCGGTTTACGTACATCGACTTCAGTTCTGAAAGCTTTTCATAATTTAATGTTTCGGGGTTGGCCTCAACCGTTATTTCGGCCTTTGACGAAACGTCATACTTATCAAAAACGCTGTCTATTATTTTTCCGATATTTTTTGATGAAAGCACCGTTGGGGTTCCTCCGCCGAAAAAAACTGTCTGTATTTCACGGTCGGAAAACACACAGGCATTATCCCGTATTTCATTGCAGAGAGTGGAAACGTACTGCTCGTATATGTTTTCACAGCCTGAAAATGACGGAAAATCGCAATACAGGCATTTTTTAAGACAAAACGGTATATGGATATATATACTTAAAGGTTTTTTCATGTTTTTTCTCCTGAAAACAAATTAAAGGCCGCCTTTATAGGCAGCCAAAAAAAATTATTTATTCGTCCTCAAGCTTAAGCACACTCATGAAAGCAGACTGCGGAACCTCAACAGAGCCTATTGAGCGCATACGTTTTTTGCCTTCCTTCTGCTTTTCAAGAAGTTTTCTCTTTCTTGAAATATCGCCTCCGTAGCATTTTGCCAATACGTCTTTTCGCATGGCGCTTACAGTAGTTCTGGCAACTATTTTGCTGCCGATGCAGGCCTGAATCGGTATTTCAAAAAGATGACGCGGTATCTCGTCTTTAAGCTTTTCGCATATTTTACGTCCGCGTTCTATGGCTGAATCCTTGAAAACTATAAACGACAACGCGTCGACGGCTTCACGGTTTACAAGTATGTCGAGCTTTACAAGACTGCTTTGCTTATAGCCCTCAAGACTGTAGTCGAAGGATGCATAGCCGCGGCTGCGGGATTTAAGCACATCAAAAAAATCATATATAATTTCGTTAAGCGGCATGTGATAGATAAGCATTGCCCTTGTGGCGTCAAGATACTGCATACTTTCATACTCGCCGCGGCGCTGTTGGCAAAGATCCATTATAGGGCCGATATAATCTTTCGGCAGTATTATTTCAGCTTTGACTACAGGCTCCTCCATGTGCTCTATCCTTGCCGGATCGGGCATGTTGGACGGATTTGAAATATCGATTTCGGTTCCGTCTGTAAGGAATACTTTGTAAATAACGCTTGGAGCCGTTGTTACAAGATCGAGATTAAACTCACGCTCAAGACGCTCCTGAATTATCTCAAGATGCAGAAGACCGAGGAATCCGCACCTAAAGCCAAAACCCAAAGCGACAGACGTTTCAGGCTCAAAAAAGAGCGATGCGTCGTTTAACTGAAGCTTTTCAAGAGCGTCCTTAAGCTCGGGATACTTTGCTCCGTCCGCAGGGAAAACGCCGCAGTAGACCATAGGTGTTGCACGCTTGTAACCGGGAAGAGGTTCAGAAGCGGGATTTTCAGCGTCTGTAACCGTATCTCCTACATGCGTATCGGATACGTTTTTTATGCTTGCCGTAAAATAACCGACATCGCCGGCTAAAAGCGCCTGGCACGGGATAAGCTTTCCCGGGCCGAAATAACCCACTTCAACTACGTCAAACTCGCTTTTTGTAGCCATAAGACGCACTTTTGATCCTTTTTGCACCTTGCCGTCCATGACACGCATTATAACAACAACGCCCTTATATGAATCGTAAACCGAGTCGAAAATAAGCGCCTTAAGAGGTTTGTTTTCATCGCCTTTTGGCGGAGGAATGACCTCTGCTATTTTTTCAAGCACTTCTTCTATGTTTATGCCGTTTTTGGCCGATATTAAAGGTGCGTCATGTGCCGGTATACCTATTATTTCCTCTATTTCGTTTATAGCCATCTGCGGATTTGCGCTTGGAAGGTCTATCTTATTTATAACCGGCAGAATTTCAAGATTGTTGTCTATGGCAAGATATACGTTTGCAAGGGTCTGCGCCTCAACACCCTGAGCCGCGTCTACAACAAGCACTGCGCCTTCACAGGCGGCAAGGCTTCTTGAAACCTCATAATTAAAATCCACATGACCGGGAGTGTCTATAAGATTGTAGATATATTCGTTTCCTGCCTTTGACTTATACACAAGCCTTACGGCCTGTGACTTTATTGTAATGCCTCTTTCGCGCTCAATGTCCATATTGTCGAGCACCTGCTCTTGCATTTCGCGTTCGGTAAGAAGCCCTGTTTTTTGGATCAGCCTGTCCGCAAGAGTGCTTTTGCCATGGTCGATGTGAGCCACTATGCAGAAATTTCTGATCTTTTCCTGACGTGAAGATGACATGTATTTCCTCCTGAACTGATATAAAACCCGATTTTTTTGTAAGTATACCACAACTTTTATTTTTTATCAATCACGCTTACAAGTATATCGGAAAAGCATGAGAGTGCGTTTTTTACGTCGTCTATTGAGTCGCTTTCGTTTCCGGCTTCAAGCAAAACCGACATTGGCTTCATATTAAGGCTGTATCTGTAAGGCTTGATATAAATGTTTTTCATAAGCGACGGAAAAGCCGTATCAGCGGCCTTTTTAAGAGCAAGGCTTAAAGCAAGATTTTCCTTTATATATTTGTTTTCAACTCCGGCATCTTTTTTACGACCGTTATCAGACAGGGCGCATACACCGTCTACAAGCATAAGACGGGCATAGCTTTTGCCGCCGATTACGGGATTTTCCGCCTGACTGCCGCTGTCGCGATGGATATCGATGAGGATATGCACCGACGGATACTTTTTCAGCAATTTATTTACGCCTTCTTCTGATTGCTCATAGCTTTTGTCGGTAACGTCAAGGCCGTAGGAGGTAGTGTCAAGCACAACGCCAATGCCTTTTTTTGAAAGACAGTCGGCAAGGTATTTGGCGGCGTCGTCAACGGTTGCCGTATTGCTGTATTTTTCGCCGGTATGAGTATGAAATATAAGTATTTCGGGGCCTGACGAATGCTCAAGGGTATCAAGCTTTATTTTTCCAAGCTTTGATTCGTCAAGCAGTCCGTTTTCGACATACGCACCTGCTTCAACGGAAAATATATCTGATTTTTGCGTGGAAGAACTGCTTTTATCGGTCTTTGAAAGCCTGCCGAAGCTTATGCCTATGGCGAAGGATATCAAAAGGCATATAAAAGCATAAAAAAGCATGTGCTTTTTGCGCCCTGTATTTTTTTTATGCGGCATTTTTATTGTTGTTATGAAGAACATTTAATCACCCTTCTTGTATTTGATTACTTGTACAATATTTTTATTCGGCTTTTAAGGGATATATGAGAAAACAAACGTTGTTGTTAAAACTATTCCTTTTGCGGTTTAAAAAACTGAACGGCGGATGTATAATAATAAAACAAAGACCAAAATGAAAGGAGTCTGAAATATGAACATTACGGACATCATAATAAAAAAACGCGATAAGCAGAGGCTTACAAAAGCCGAAACAGAATTCTTTATATCGGCGCTGACAGACGGTTCTATTCCGGATTATCAGGTATCGGCGCTTCTTATGGCCATATTTTTGAATGGTCTTGATAAAGAAGAAACTTTTTTTCTTACAGACGCAATGACTAATTCCGGCGATATATGTGATTTTTCAAAAATAAACGGCATTAAGGCCGATAAACATTCGACAGGCGGAGTTGCCGATACAACTACACTTATCCTTGCACCGCTTGTTGCTTCCTGCGGCGTAAACGTAATAAAAATGAGCGGAAGGGGGCTTGGCTTTTCGGGCGGAACAATAGACAAACTGGAATCAATACCAAACTTCAGAACCGGCATAAGCGAAGAAGAAGCACTGGCTTTTGCCAAAAGAAGCGGGCTGGTTATAATGGGTCAGACAAAAAACATCGCTCCGGCCGACAAAAGACTATATGCCTTGAGAGATGTTACCGGCACGGTTGAGTCGATACCGCTTATAGTAAGCTCTATAATGAGCAAAAAGCTTGCCTGCGGCTCGGATGTTTTAGTGCTTGACGTAAAATGCGGAAGCGGCGCATTTATGAAAACAGAAGCCGACGCTTTTGAGCTTTCAAAACAGATGACGGATATCGGACGCCGGGCAGGCAAAAAGGTAACCGCGGTCATTTCAAGCATGGATCAGCCGCTTGGAATGAATATAGGAAACAGTCTTGAGGTAATAGAGGCAATAGAGGTACTTAAAGGAAATGTAAAGGGTGACCTTTATGAGCTGTCGCTGACACTTGGCGCGTGTATGCTTAAAAATGCCAAAGCAGTGGCTTCAATAGAAGACGGAGTAAAGCTTCTTAATGAAAAGATAGCAGACGGCAGCGGGCTTAAAAAATTAAGCGAGCTTTTGATAAACCAAAGCGGAAGCGACGATGTGCTATATGATTATAACCTGTTGCCTAAGTCAAAAACGAGTATAAATGTGTATTCAACGGAAGGCGGCTATATTTCCTCAATGGATACAAGCCTTATAGGCAGGGCATCGGTGTGCACCTGCGCCGGAAGAACGAAAAAAGACGACATAATAGATTACGGAGCAGGAATAATAATGAATGTACGGATAGGCGACAGAGTTGAAAAGGGTGAAAAAATCGCTGAGATATTTTCAAAAAGCAACGAAAAATGCCTTGAAGCCGCATCATTTTTGCAAAAAGCAATCAGAATAAGCCAAAAACAGCCTGAAATTCCGGTTCTTGTAAGACGAATAATAGATTAAGGAGGAAAAAGCATGAAAAGGGCTATTATAATAGTGTTGGACAGCGTTGGAATAGGTGAGCTTCCGGACGCCTTCAAATATCACGACGAAGGAAGCAACACACTTGTAAACCTGAAAAAAGCCGAGCCTGACATGGAACTTAAAAATTTGTGTGCGCTTGGGATTGGAAACATAGACGGAAAAGACATAGACATTCTCGGAAAGGTGGATAAGCCTTTGGGCGCTTACGGCAAAATGGCCGAAGCTTCAAACGGCAAGGACACTACTACCGGACACTGGGAAATGGCCGGAATTATAACCGAAAATCCGTTTCCGACTTTTACGGAGCATGGCTTTCCGTACGAAGTGATGAGGCGTCTTGAGGAAGTAAACGGCGATATGGGCTTTCTTGGAAATTACGCCGCTTCGGGAACGGAAATAATAAATGTGCTTGGCGAGGAGCACATGAGGACGGGCTATCCGATAGTTTATACCTCTGCCGACAGCGTTATGCAGATAGCGGCCCACGAGGATATAATGCCGGTTGAAAAGCTGTATGAAGTATGCAGAAACGCACGGCGCATAATGACCGGAAAATACGCGGTGGCAAGAATAATAGCGCGGCCGTTTACAGGCAGCAAAAACGGCAACTTTACACGTACCAAAAACAGACGTGATTTTTCACTTGCACCAACGTCGGAAACAATACTTGACGTTATTTCCAAAAATGGCCTTGATGTAAAGGCTGTGGGAAAAATCGAGGATATTTTCCTTAACAGGGGAATAACGTTTTCAAGCCATACGACAAACAATCCGGACGGAATAGAAAAAACGATAGAATTTATAAAAGATTCTTCAAACGGGCTTATTTTTACAAATCTTGTTGACACCGATATGATCTACGGCCACAGAAACGACAAGGAAGGCTACAAAAACGCTTTAATGTATTTTGACAAAAAGCTTGACGAAATACTGCCGGCGTTAAAAAATGAGGATATGCTTTTTATTACGGCCGACCACGGTTGTGACCCTACAACGCCGTCTACCGACCACTCGCGTGAATATGTTCCGGTACTTGTTTACGGCAAAAACGTGCGTGAAAATGTAAATCTCGGTATAAGAAGCACTTTTGCGGATATTGGGAAAACTATACTCGATTATCTCGGTCTTGAAAATACTTTGCCGGGAACGTCGTTTTTAAGTGAAATTTCAAAATAAAGGGAGAATGCCGCTATGGAGATAAGAAGAATCGACATTGAGGAGCTTCACAAAACGCCTGACAAGGGAATGTATATAACAAATACGCAGAAGGAAAATTTTCTGCTTTTTGCAGGATTTATTGCTCTTGTGGGAATTGGGATTTTAAGGATAAAAAAACTGATTTCAATTTTAAGGCATTGAAGCGGTTGCCAATTTCGGGTGCATAAAGTATAATTGGCAGTAACAGTTTAAATCAGCCGCGCTTTTGCGGCAAAACGAAAGGACGAAACAATATGAAATTAGGCATAGTAGGACTTCCAAATGTTGGCAAGTCCACTCTTTTTAACTCCATGACGCTTGGAAAAGCCGAGGCGGCAAACTATCCGTTTTGCACAATAGACCCGAATATAGGCGTTGTGGCAGTACCGGATAAGCGTCTTGACAGACTTACAAAAATGTATGATTCAGCAAAAACAACTCCGGCCGTTATAGAATTTGTAGATATAGCGGGGCTTGTAAAAGGCGCAAGCAAGGGAGAGGGTCTTGGAAATAAATTTTTAAGCCATATACGCGAGGTGGACGCGATAGTGCATGTTGTAAGATGCTTCGTAGACCCCAATGTCGTACATGTGGACGGAAGCATAGACCCGGCCAGGGATATTGAAACAATAAATCTTGAACTTATATTTTCTGACCTTGAAATAATAGAACGCCGACTGTCAAAAACAATAAAGTCGATGATGGGCAACAAAGCGCTTAAAAAAGAAGTTGACATGCTTACAAAAATAAAGGAAAGCCTTGAAAGCGGTGTGCCGGTAAGAAATCTTGTCTTTGACGATCCGGACGACAAGGCTTTCGTGGATTCTCTTGATTTGCTTACGGACAAGCCTGTGCTTTATGCCGCGAACGTGGCGGAGGACGACCTTGCTGACGACGGGAAGTCAAACGAAAATGTACGGAAGGTACGCGACCTTGCAGAAAAAGAAGGCTCGGAAGTATTTGTGCTTTGCGCAAAAATAGAGGAAGAAATATCGGAGCTTGAAAACGACGAAAAGACGGAGTTTTTAGCCGAACTTGGCGTAAGCTCAAGCGGCCTTGACAGGCTTATAAAGGCAAGCTACAAGCTTTTGGGGCTTATAAGCTTTCTTACAAGCGGCCCTGACGAAAGCCGGGCGTGGACAATTAAAAACGGAACAAAGGCGCCTCAGGCTGCCGGAAAGATACATACCGATTTTGAAAGAGGCTTTATACGGGCCGAAGTAGTTGCCTTTGACGACCTTGACAGACTTGGCTCTATGACTGCCGCGAAGGAACAGGGGCTTGTAAGGTCAGAGGGAAAGGATTACGTTGTTAAAGACGGCGACGTCATACTTTTCAGGTTCAACGTATAAAAAACACGGAGGCGTTGTTTATGAATGTGCTTATGCTTAACGGAAGTCCGCACGCCAAAGGCTGTACATATACGGCCTTAAGTGAAATAGGAAAGGTGCTTAAAAACGAGGGCATAGAATATGATATATTCAATATAGGCACAAAGCCGGTAAGAGACTGCATAGCCTGCGGAAAATGCAGGGAAGAAAACGCCGAAGGCTGCATATTTAAAGATGATGCGGTAAACGAGTTTGTAAAAAAAGCCGAAGATGCCGACGGATTTGTTTTCGGCTCGCCGGTGTATTACGCGCACCCGTCCGGAAGAATATTGTCGTTTCTTGACAGAGCGTTTTACTGCAATTCGAATGACCACATATATAAGGCTTTTGCCTATAAACCGGCTGCGGCCGTGGTAAGCGCAAGACGCGGCGGAACGACGGCGTCTTTGGATGCGCTGGGAAAATATTTTGGAATTGCACAGATGCCTGCCGTAGGCTCAACCTATTGGAATATGGTACACGGAAATGTGCCGGAGGAAGTGCTAAAAGACAAAGAAGGACTCCAGACCATGAGAAACATTGGCCACAACATGGCTTGGCTTTTAAAGTGCATAAAACTCGGAAAAGAAAACGGCATTGCTTTGCCGGATATACAAACGGAATATGCAACTAATTTTATCAGATAAAAATAAAGGCGTCAGAAATGACGCTTTTTTCATAAAATTTTGAAAAACAGGAATACTTTTACACCTCAAGCTTTAAAACACGAAAAAAATGATTTATAATGGAACTCATAAGAATAAATTATGATAAATTTAAAATTTTAGTATTGAAAGGCCGTGAAAAAAAGACTATATTAAGTATTTGCCGATATCGGTTACAAGATACATGAATTTTATGCAGAAGGGTGGCTTTTTTATGGCAGGCAACAAAAATGTACAGATGACTTCAGGCGTAATCTGGAAACAACTGCTTGTTTTTTTCTTTCCTATTTTATTCGGAACGTTTTTTCAACAGATGTACAACACTGCCGACGCCCTTATTGTAGGAAGATATCTCGGAAAGGTAGCGCTTTCTGCCGTCGGCGGAAGCAACGGCTCCATAACGGATATCTTTGTATATCTTTTTAACGGTCTTGCCTCAGGCGCAGGAGTAATAGTAGCACAGCTTTACGGCGGGAAAAAGGACAAAATGACTTCAAAGGCAGTGCACACATCAATTACTTTTTCGATACTTTTCGGAGCGGTACTGTCAGCAATATTTCTGGTTTTGGCAAGACGCATACTTATTTTAATGGATACCCCAACGGAAGTTATTCCGGATTCGGTTGTATACTTAAGGATATATCTTTGCGGCATGGTGCCGAACATGATTTACAACATGGGCTCGGCAATACTAAGGTCTGTCGGCGATTCAAGAAAGCCGCTGTATTTCCTTATTATAACCTGTTTTACAAACATCGGTCTTGACCTGCTGTTTGTTATAGTCTTTCACTTGGGCGTTGCCGGAGTGGGAACCGCGACATTTATAAGCCAGATATTAAGCGCGGCCTTGGTGCTTATTTCACTTAAAAGGTCGAATGAATGCTATCGGTTTGAGCTTAAACAGCTTGGCTTCAATATTCCTGTGCTTCGGTCGATACTTTACATGGGGCTTCCTGCCGGACTTCAGTCCTGCATGTACACGTTTTCAAACGTGCTTTTGCAGTTTTCGATAAATCGTCTGGGAACCGACACAATAGCGGCATACACGGCTTTCAATAAAATAGTAAATATATTCTGGATGATGAGCGGAGCCTACGGAATGGCAATAACCACGTTTGTTGGCCAAAACTACGGCGCCGGTCAGTTTATGAGAGTACGAAAAAGCATATACGACTGCTTTATAATGATGACCGTTTCAACAATTGCTTTAAGCGCACTGCTGTATTTTGTAAGCCCGGGTGTGTTTTATATTTTCACAACAGATACTGACGTGCTTGGCATTGGAAATTCAATAATGAAATTTATTGTTCCGTTTTTTATAACGTATGTCGGAGTGGAAATTTTTGCGGGCTCGCTGCGTGGAATGGGCGACTCGATAAAACCGCTTATAATTACGATTCTCGGCGTTTGCGTACTGAGAGTCGGCTGGCTTATAACGGTTGTTCCAAAGCACCTGGAGATACACTGGATACTGGCAAGCTTCCCTATTACATGGATAGTAACAAGTATCGCGTTTTCGTTTTATTACTGGTGGTATATGAAGAAGCATAAAAAATATTTCAGGTCGCTTTCTTCCGACAGTAAAAATACGGCGGGAGAAGCATAAAAACTTTGAAGGAGCATTAAAATGATCTCATACATAAGCGGCATTGTAGGCGCCTCGGGTGAAAATACCGTGGTTATCGAAGCCGGAGGAATAGGCTACGAGATAACGGTATCACCTGAAACATCGGCAAAAGCGAGAATCGGTGAAAAACTCAAAATTTATACATATATGAGTGTAAGAGAAGACGGAATATCTCTGTTTGGGTTTGACAGCGCGAAAAAAAGGGATATGTTTCTTAAGCTTATTTCGGTTTCCGGAATTGGGCCGAAAGCGGCTATGAGCATTACGTCAAGCATGAGCGTGGCACAGTTTGTATCGGCAGTTATAGCGGCGGATACCGCGTTTTTAAGCCATGCGCCGGGTGTAGGCAAAAAGACGGCACAGAGGATAATTCTTGAGCTTAAAGACAAGCTTGGCACAGAGGACATAGCGCAGTCAATAGGCGTTGAAGCGGCCGCAGGAGCGGAAATTGAAACGTCCGGCAAGAAAGGCGAGGTTCTTGAGGCGCTTATGGCTCTCGGCTACAGCAGAAGCGAGGCGTTTAAGGCGGTAAGCGCGGTTTACAGCGAAAACGACAGCGTAGAGGATATGCTTAAAAAAGCTCTGCGGAGTATGCTTTAAGAAAACGGGTGACAAAAAATGGAAGATAGAATAATCACTTCCGGCTTTCATGCCGATGACGCTGATATAGAACCGAAGCTCAGGCCGCAAAACCTTGAAAGCTATATCGGTCAGGAAAATGTAAAAAACAATATGCGTGTTTTTATAGAAGCCGCGAAACAGAGGAAGGAACCTCTTGACCATGTGCTTTTGTACGGCCCGCCGGGGCTTGGAAAAACAACGCTTTCAAATATAATAGCAAATGAAATGGGCGTTAGCATAAAAACCACATCAGGCCCGGCTATAGAGCGTCCGGGTGATATGGCGGCAATACTTAACGGCCTTGATGACGGCGACATACTTTTTGTAGACGAGATACACAGGCTAAACAAAATGATAGAAGAAATACTTTATCCCGCTATGGAGGATTTTGTAATAGACATCGTCATCGGCAAAGGCTCAGGAGCAAGAAGCGTAAGGCTTGATCTGCCGAAGTTTACTCTTATAGGAGCCACAACAAGGATAGGTCTTTTAACGGCGCCGCTTCGCGACAGATTCGGCGTTATACAAAGACTTGAGCCGTACAGCGTTGAAAACCTGAAAATAATAGTAGAGCGCTCCGCAGGAGTGCTCGGAATAGATATAGACCCGTACGGAACAGAAGAAATTGCAAGGCGCTCAAGAGGCACGCCGCGAATAGCAAACAGGCTTTTAAAGCGTGTGCGTGATTTTGCACAGGTAAAATACGACGGCACAATAACGGCGGAGGTTGCAAAGGACGCCCTTGACAGGCTTGAGGTAGACAAAATGGGTCTTGACCTTATAGACAGAAAGATGCTTAAGGCGGTAATAGAAAAATTCGGAGGAGGCCCCGTAGGAGTTGACACTCTTGCGGTATATATAGGCGAGGAAGCGGAAACAATAGAGGACGTTTATGAGCCGTATCTTATTCAGCTTGGCTATATCCAGCGCACACCGCGCGGCAGAGTGGCAACAAAAGGCTGCTACGAATATTTCGGTTATAAATATCCTCAGCAGTAATACAGGGAGTGGACAATTTGGCGCTAAAAAAAGACCTCACAAACGGAAACCTTAACAAACAGATTATATTTTTTGCTGTTCCTGTAGTTATATCAAATCTATTTCAGGCGTTTTACAATGCGGTAGACATGTACTTTGCCGGAAAATACATCGGAACATCCGGAACAGTTGCCGTGGCGGTAAGCGGGCCGGTTATGAACATACTGTTTATGGCTGTTTCCGGAATGGGCCTTGGCGTAACGATACTTATAGGAAGCCTTGTTGGGAGAAATGATACTGAAAGAATAAAAAAGACCGCAAACACAGCCATAACCATGTTTATTGCTTTTGCCGTTATAATAACGGTTTTGGGAGCAGTGGCTTCTCCGATGCTTTTGAGGGCGATATATACGCCGCAGGAAGCATTTAGTCAGGCGGTAGGGTATCTTAGAATCATTTTTTACGGAATGATTTTTACTCTTGGCTACAACCTTGTATGCGCGCTTCAAAGGGGTTTTGGCGACAGCAAAAGCTCTATGTATTTTGTAATTGTGGCAACGGTTTCAAACATAGTTCTGGATTATCTGCTTATGGCAAAACTTTCAATGGGCGTATACGGCGCGGCCATAGCCACGGTAATAAGCCAGGCGATTTCTTTTATACTGAGTGTTGTTTATTTCAGAAGCAAAAAGCATATTGTGACATTTGATCCGCGGGATTTTGCTTTTGACCGTGAAACGGCAAAGGATATATTCCGCATAGGTTTTCCAAGCGCCCTTCAGCAGGCGACAATAAATTTTGCGTATCTTGCGTTAAACGGAATTGTAAACAGCTATGGCATTTTGGCTTCGGCCGCTTACGGAATATGCGTAAAGCTTGACAGCTTCGCCGTTTTGCCGTGTACCGCGGTAAACGATTCGGTGGCTTCCGTAACAAGCCAGAACCTTGGCGCAGGCAAAAAGGAACGCGCGCTTGAGGCAATTAAGGACGGAAGAAAACTTATAATACCGTTTAACATAGCTCTTATGCTGGTAATGTATTTTTTCGGCGGAAAGCTTGCGTCGATTTTTAATTCCGACAAAGCCGTAATAGCCATGGCGGCCAGGTATATGCAGATTTCATGCTTTATGTATGTGCTCTACGCTATATATTATCCGCTTATGGGCTTTATAAAAGGTACGGGAAACGCAATGTTCGGGCTTAAAAATACTATCTGTGCCCAGCTTATAATAAGAGTTCCGGCGGCGTATTTTTTTGCGAAGGTTCTGAACTTCGGTTTTTACGGAGTGGCGGGCGCATGGATAGTTGCGCCGATTTTTTCAAATACGGTATACACAATATATCTTAAAAGCGGAAAATGGTACGACAGGCTTTTAAATAACCAGAAAAAAGGCCATTCAATATGAATTATGGCGTATTTGCCTGTTGACAATAATTTAATGTTAAAATATAATTGATTCATTAGTCTACAAGCTATGATAAGAATAAGTAGCCGCTTTTTATGCTTTTACAGAGAGATACGCATTGCTGGAAACGTGTCAGAGCAGGAAGAGGCGAAGCAGTCTTTGAGCCTCCGGCCGAAAAAAACAGGCATGGACGCTGCCTCGCGTTACAGGGCCTAAAGTGATGCCGGAAGGCATAAATAGGGTGGTACCACGGAATCCTTCGTCCCTAAATTATTTTTAGGCGTACGGGGATTTTTTTGTACCCGATAATTATAATATTTTTAAGGAGGATTTACTTTTTATGAAACAACTTGGTGTAAACGAAATAAGAGAAAAATTTCTGTCTTTTTTTGAAAGCAAGGATCATTTAAGACTTCCGTCGGCATCTTTGATACCGCATAACGACGACAGCCTTTTGCTTATAAATTCAGGAATGGCGCCTTTAAAACCGTTTTTTACAGGCCAGGAGATACCGCCGAGAAAGAGAGTTACCACCTGCCAGAAGTGCATAAGAACAGGAGATATCGAAAACGTAGGCAAAACAGCACGTCACGGCACTTTTTTTGAGATGCTCGGAGATTTTTCGTTTGGTGATTATTTTAAAAACGAAATTATTCCGTGGAGCTGGGAATTTATAACAAAGGTACTTGAGATACCGGAGGACAAGCTTTACGTTACCGTTTATAAGGACGACGAGGAAGCGGCTGAAATATGGCATGAAAAAGTAGGAGTTCCAAAAGACAGGATTTTCTACATGGGTAAAGAGGACAACTTCTGGGAGCACGGCACAGGCCCATGCGGCCCTTGTTCCGAAATTTATTACGACAGAGGCGAAGCTTACGGCTGCGGAAAGCCAACTTGTACCGTTGGATGTGACTGCGACAGATACATGGAGTTTTGGAACCTCGTATTTACGCAGTTTAACGCGCATGATGACGGAACGTACACCGAGCTTGAGCACAAAAACATCGATACAGGTATGGGCCTTGAAAGAATGGCTACAATTATGCAGGGCGTGGATTCAATATTTGACGTGGATACTCTTAAGGCGCTTCGCGACGCTGTATGCGGTATCGCAAAAGTTCAGTATATGGTTGACCACAAGACAGACGAAAGTGTGCGCGTAATTGTAGACCACATCCGCTCGGTAACATTTATGACGGCTGACGGCGTGCTTCCTTCAAACGAAGGCAGAGGCTATGTTTTAAGGCGTCTTTTAAGACGTGCGGCAAGGCATGGAAAACGTCTTGGAATAGAAGGCGAATTTCTTGCAAAACTCAGCAGGGTTGTTATCGAAACATCAGGAGAGGCGTATCCGGAGCTTAGGGAAAAGCAGGATTACATCGAAAAAGTACTTACAGTTGAGGAAAACAGTTTTTACAAAACACTCGACAAAGGTATGGAAATACTTAAAGGCGATATAGACGAAATGAACAGCAAGGGAGAAAAAGTTATGAACGGCGAAAAATCGTTCAGACTTTATGATACCTACGGTTTTCCAATAGAGCTTACAGAGGAGCTTCTTGAAGAAGCCGGACTTTCCCTTGACAAAAATGCGTTCCAAAAGGAAATGACGGTTCAGAAGGAAAGAGCAAGAGCCGCGAGAGCAGTTTCAAACTATATGGGTGCGGCTGAAACCGTTTATAATCAGCTTGACGCAAAGATGGAAACCGCATTTGACGGATATACCAAAAATGAAATAAACGACGCGAAGGTTATCGCTCTTGCAAGCGGAAACGAGCTTGTAAAAAGCGCAAGCGTAGGCGCCGACGTTGCGGTATTCCTCGATAAAACGCCGTTTTACGCCGAAATGGGCGGCCAGGTAGGCGACACGGGCGTAATAAAGACAGACATGGGCACGGTTGAAGTAAACAACACAATTAGAGTTGTGGGAAATAAAATAGCGCATATTGGAACGGTTGTGGACGGCGTTATTTCATCAGGCGAAAAAGCCGAAGCAAAGATAGATTACAAAAACAGACTTTCAATATCACGCAACCATTCGGCAACGCATCTGCTTCAAAAGGCACTAAGAGAAATTTTGGGAACGCATGTCGAGCAGGCGGGCTCATATGTATCCGCAGACAGACTTCGTTTCGACTTTACCCATTTTCAGGCAATGACCGACGATGAGATCAAAAAGGCGGAGGATATTGTAAACGAGAAAATATTTGAAGCGCTCGACATAGACATAAGCGAAAAATCGATAGACGACGCAAGAAAAATGGGCGCTATGGCTTTGTTCGGTGAAAAATACGGCGATATAGTTCGTGTAGTAAACATGGGAGGCTTCAGCATTGAGCTTTGCGGCGGAGCACATCTTAAAAACACGGCACAGATCGGATCATTTAAGATAATATCCGAAAACGGTGTTGCCGCCGGCGTAAGAAGAATAGAGGCTCTTACAGGCGAGGGCGCATTAAGGTTTTATCAGGAGCAGGACGGAAAGCTCAAGGAAGCTTGTTCGATGCTTAAGACTGTGCCTGACAATATGATTAAGCGTCTTACAGATATGCTTAATGAGGAAAAGGAGCTTTCAAAGCAGGTTGAAAAGCTTAAAGCTGAAAAAGCGTCTGAAGAAGCCAACGATATACTTGGAAAGTGTGTTGAGATAAACGGCGTAAAAATTATCTGCACAACGGCTAAGGGCGACGCAGATGCTCTTAAGACAATGGGTGATGAGCTTAAAAACAAGCTTGGCGATGCGGTTATAGTGCTTGCAAGCGACAATGATTCAAAGGCCGTTCTTATGGCAATGGCTACCGATTCTGCTGTTAAGAAAGGAATACATTCGGGAAGCATAATAAAAGCTGCCGCTGCCGTATGTCAGGGCGGAGGCGGCGGAAAGCCGAACATGGCTCAGGCCGGCGGAAAAGATGCGTCAAAGATAAGCGAAGCTGTTGAAAAGGCAATGGAAGTAATAAAAGAACAGCTGTCAAAATAAATCCGCAGCGCGAAGCATTACCGTGCTTAGATAAAATTTTACACTTGGGGGAATGACGAAAAATGGAACTGTTTAATATTTTGATAGGACAAGTTGAGTTTTTCGCCGTCTCCCTGGCTGTTGGTTTTATTGCCCAAAGAGCGGGATTTTTAAAAAACGATACCATCGACTCTCTTTCAAGAATAATGATGAAGGTTATAATACCGTTTTTAATACTGACAGTAGTGGCTTCAAGCGGAAGCCGAAGCGAGATTATTTCTTCATGGCCGTTTATCGTCTGCTGTTTTATCATGTATGGGATAAATGCGCTTGTGGGAACTTTATCAGGAAAGATTATAAGGCTTAAAAGACCGGAGCTTAACGCGCATATTGGGTCGGTAACGTTTCAAAACAGTGCAATTTTTGGATTTCCTATAATAATGGCTATGTTTCCTCAAAAGGCCGGAATATATATCGCTGATTTTGCCATAGTTGAAACGATATTGTGCTGGACAGGCGGAGTGCTTGTTTTAAGCAGCGGCACCGGAAACGGGAAAATAGAGCTGAAAAAAATGGCAACTCCTGTAACTGCGGCGCTTGTAGTGGGCGTGTTAATGGTTTTTGCGGGCATTCGTCCTGAAAACGTGGTCTGGAACGCGCTTACAGGCATAGGTGCCACACAGAAATATCTCGGCCTTATATACATAGGCTCGGATATAGGCAGAAAAGGTTTTAAACGGCTTTTTGCAAAGCCAAAGGTATTTTCAACAATACCGGTAAAGCTTATAATTTCGCCGCTTATACTGTTTTTTGTGCTTACTTTTTTGGGCTTTGCCGACAAGGAATCCATAATGGCAATAACTGTATTTGCAATGCTTCCGTCAATGCTTGTTATGACGATTTTAGCCGAGGAATATAAGTGCGCTCCCGACTATGCGGCAGGAGCAATACTTGCCACAACAACGGCATGTCTTTTTACAATGCCATTTGTGTTTTATATTGCGGAAAGCTTTGGCGGCAGGTAAAACCGGGAGAGTGATGAAAGTTGAGCACAAACGTACTGGTGCTTATTGGCCAGATGAAAATAATAGCGTCGCTTATGGTTATAGGCGTTATTGAACAAAAGATAAAGCTTTTTAACGATGAACTTATTACGGCGTTTTCACAGGTGATATCAAAGCTTATAATACCTTTGCAGCTTATAACGATAATAGGCTCGATATCAAGAAGCGAGCTTTTCGGTTCATGGGTATTCTTTTTATGTTCGTCGCTTATGTACGCGCTTATGGTAGGGCTTTCCTTTCTTGCGGTAAAAAAAATGAAGCTTGACCGGCGGCAAAAGAAAATGCAGGCTTTGATAAACTGTTTTGGAAACGGCGGTTTTGTTGGACTTCCTCTTGTAATAGCCATGTTTCCAACTACATCCGGAGGAGCGGTAGCGGCGTTTAATTTTGTTGAGGCGGCGCTGTACTGGATTTTTGGGCCTATACTTGCTTCAACCGACAAAAAAAGAAAAATAGACTTGAAGCTTGTGCTTTCGCCTCTTACAATATCAATTTTTATCGGAATTGCAATAGTGCTTTTAAATATAAACCTTACCGGATATGTTTTCTGGGATACAATGAAGGATGTGGGAAGCACAAGCAAGTATTTTGCAAGCATTTACATAGGGATGAATATAGGCAGGATGGGGCTTGAAAAAATAAAGAGCAATCTTAAAGTGCTTTACGCGGTGCCTCTTAAGCTTATAATTTTTCCGATTATAGGCTACTTTATTTTTGGAAAAACAGGTATTCTTGCAGGAGACATGCTTTCGATATTTATTGTGTTTTTCTCGACGCCTTCGGGAATGTCGCTTCCTATTATAGCGCAGATGTGTGACCTTGATGTGGAGTACGCCTCGTCGGGAACGATAGTTACAACGGTACTTTGTCTTTTTACAATGCCGTTTGTTACATGGCTTACTACCGTTTTATAAAGAAAATTATTTTAAAAAAGGAATTCTGTATTTACCTACAAAGGAGGTAATAAGATTTATGAAGCTTTACAACAGCGGAGTTTATATTGTAAACAACAGCGAAATAATAGAGGATTCTTCTCAAGCTGCGGCAAAAATAAAGAGTGTCTGCGGCAGGGATGTTACCAAAGAAGAAGCCTCAAAGGGTACAATGGCTTATGGCATACTTACAAAGCACAATACGTCCGGAAATGATGAAAAGCTTAAGATAAAGTTTGACGCCATGGCAAGCCACGACATAACTTACGTAGGCATAGTACAGACGGCAAGGGCAAGCGGACTTGAAAAATTTCCTATTCCGTATGTTCTTACAAACTGCCACAATTCGCTTTGCGCCGTGGGCGGAACGATAAACGAAGACGATCATCTTTTTGGCCTTAGCTGTGCAAAAAAATACGGCGGAATTTATGTGCCGGCTCATCAGGCGGTTATCCACCAGTATATGCGTGAAATGATGAGCGGCGTTGGCAAAATGATACTCGGTTCCGACAGCCACACCCGTTACGGAGCGCTTGGCACAATGGCTATGGGAGAGGGCGGCCCTGAGCTTGTAAAGCAGCTTTTAGGAAAAACCTATGACATAGATATGCCTAAGGTTGTAGCCGTATATCTTACGGGGACTCCTGCGCCGTTTGTAGGCCCACAGGACATAGCTCTTGCCATAATAGGCGAAGTATTTAAAAACGGCTATGTTAAAAACAAAGTGATGGAATTTGTAGGCGACGGCATTGAAAACTTAAGCGTGGACTACAGAAACGGTATAGATGTAATGACTACCGAAACCACATGCCTTTCTTCAGTATGGAGAACGGACGAAAAGGTTAAAGGCTGGTACGACACACATTACAGAAGCGAAGAATTCAAAATTCAGTCTCAGGCGGAAGTTGCCTACTATGACGGCTGCATATATATAGACATGAGCAAAATCAAGCCGATGATAGCAATGCCTTTCCATCCAAGCAACGTTTATACCATAGACGAACTTAACGCAAATCTTGACGACATACTTTCAGAGGTTGAAAAGCACTGTAAGGAGCAGCTTGAAAGCGACAAGGTAGCCGTATCGTTAAGGAGCAAGGTACATAACGGAAAGCTTTTTGTGGAACAGGGTGTTATTGCAGGCTGTGCCGGAGGAACATTTGAAAATATCTGCGCAGCAAGAGACATACTTAAAAACCACAGCATAGGCGACGGAGAGTTTGCATTAAGCGTATATCCGTCAAGCCAGCCGGTATTCCTTTCTCTTGTAAATAACGGTTCTATAGCGGATATAATGCTTAGCGGAGCAACAGTGCGTTCTGCATTTTGCGGACCGTGCTTTGGCGCGGGAGATGTACCTGCAAACAACTGCCTGAGCATACGCCATTCAACAAGAAACTTCCCTAACAGGGAAGGCTCAAAGGTTACAAACGGTCAGATAGCTTCCGTTGCGCTTATGGATGCCAGAAGCATTGCGGCAACAGCCGTAAATAAAGGCGCTCTTACGCCGGCAAGCGAGGCGGATTTTGCACTTACAAAGCCAAGCTATTTCTTTGACAAGACTATATATGAAAACAGATGCTATTTTGGTTTTGGAAAAGCACAGCCGCAGACGGAACTGAGGTTTGGGCCGAACATTACAGACTGGCCGAAGATGTGCTCACTTACAAACGACATGCTGCTTAAGGTTGTATCGGTGATAATGGATCCTGTTACAACAACAGACGAGCTTATACCGTCGGGCGAAACTTCGTCGTTTAGGTCTAATCCGCTTAAGCTTGCGGAATTTGCGCTTTCAAGAAAGGATCCGGCGTATGTTGGAAACGCAAAAGCTGTGCAGACTGCCGAAAAAGCAAGGGAAGACGGAAAATGTCCGGGAGATGCTTTTGAGGAGATAAAGGACGTAAGCAAAAAAGTTAAAGAAAAATTTGCTGACTTTGACATAACAAAAACCGGCATAGGCTCAACCATTTATGCCGTTAAGCCGGGCGACGGTTCGGCAAGAGAGCAGGCCGCAAGCTGCCAGAAGGTTTTGGGCGGCTGGGCAAACATTGCCGGCGAATACGCTACAAAGAGATACCGTTCAAACCTTATAAACTGGGGAATGATACCGTTTATTCTCGACGGCGGGCTGCCTTTTGAAAAGGGCGACTATTTATTTATACCGGAAATAAGAAAGGCCATTGCGGAAAAACAAAGCGAGATCAAGGCTTACGTGGTTGAAAAAGGAATGAAGGAATTTACACTTAAGATAGGCGCTCTTACGGATGACGAAAGAAAAATAATACTGGACGGCTGCCTTATAAACTTCTACAGAAGCTAAAAATACAAAAAAAGACATCTGCTTTATGCTGATGTCTTTTTTTGTATGCTGAAAACGATAAAACCGTAAAAAAAATACTGCATATGTACCACAAGCGGCACAAAATCTTTTATTCGATAAAATCATATGTCAGAAACACGCAACTATATGCAAGTTGACGAACATAAAATGTGGTATTTTTCGATAAATGATTTTGATTTAAATAAAAATATTTACATATTCTTCTATTTATTATAATATAAAAACAGTCGTTGCTTCAATATTGCAGAGCGTTAAAGAAGAAGGGTGTAAAATTGAATGATTTCAAAGTAACCGTATATGGCTGCAGGGGTTCAATGCCTGCATGTGGGAAAAATATGGATCGTTTCGGGCGCAACACATCAGCCTTTCTTATAACGGCAGGCGTGAGAAATATTATGCTCGACTGCGGAAGCGGCGCTGTGCTTATGGGAAAAGAGCTTTTGCGGCGGAACATAAAAAATATAGATATGTTTATCGGGCATGTACACATTGATCATATATTGGGAGTGCCATTTTTTGAGCCGTTTTGTACAAAAGACTGTTTTGTGCATATATTCGGAGCAAAAAGAAACGGCCTTTCTACTCTTGAGCAGATAAAATGTGTTATGTCGCCGCCGTTTTGGCCGGTAACGCCTGATGTATTTACGGCCGAAATTACAGAAACTGAAATTATACCGGAAAATACTTACGATATTGGCGACGGAATAGTTGTAAAAACAATGCTTTCAAGCCACATGGATAAGACGGTATTGTACAGTTTTGAGTATAAAGGCAAAAAACTTGTTTATGCCTGTGACTATGAGCATACAAGAGGATTTGACGAAAAGCTTGCTGAGTTTTCAAAAAACAGCGGGCTTATAATTTATGACTCGGAATATACAAGCGAAGAATATAAAGGACATGTCGGATGGGGACATTCGACTTTTGAAAAGGGAATAGAACTGTTGAAAAAAAGCGGTTCGGAAAAGCTGATGTTTGCGCATTTGAACAGCAATTATGATGATTGCTTTTTGCAGCAGACGGATATAAAATTGCGAAAAATTGACGATAGGTGCTTCATTGCGTCGGAAGGCGGGGCGATAGACATATGACGAAAGTTAATGTTGAAAATTTCCTTGATATATCGATTGCGTTGAGCAAGGAAAAAGACTACAACAAGCTTCTTTACAGAATACTTAAAGAAGCGATGGATATGACACAAAGCGATGCGGGCACGCTTTACACCTATTGCGACAATCATCTTGAGTTTAAGATAATGATTACAAAGTCGATGGGTATTTACCGGGGCATAAAGGGCGAAAAGTTTGACATACCTCCTGTGCCTATGAACCGTAAAAATGTATGCGCCTGTGCGGCAATGGAAAACAGGCTGATTAATCTTGACGATGTGTACTGCTGTGCCGAATACGATTTTTCGGGGCCGCGGGAATATGACGCGCTTACGGGATACAAAACAACTTCCATGCTTGTTGTGCCGATGGAAAATCACGGCGGCGGAATTATAGGCGTGTTACAGCTTATTAACGCCATTGATAATAACGGGAAAATAACTTCGTTTGACAAAAACTATGAAGAAGCAATATTATCTCTTTCATCTCTTGCCGCGGTATCAATAGCCAACATGAATCATTTGCATGACGTTAAAGAACTTTTTGAATCGTTTGTAAGGGTAATGTCAAAGGCTATCGACGAACGGACGCCCTATAACGGAATGCATACCAGAAATATGGCAAAATACGGCCGGCATTTTCTGGAATACATAAACGATATGCACAGCAAGGGAAAAACAAAATACTATTTTGATGAAAATACACAAAGCCAGCTTATGATGAGTATCTGGATGCATGATATCGGAAAACTAACCGTGCCTCTTGAAATCATGAACAAAAGCTCAAGGCTTGAAAAACGTATTGATGGCATACGAAGCCGGTTTGAAAAATTTTCACTTATGAACAGAATAAAGTTTCTCGAAGGCGGGATTACAAAGGACGAATACGAAAAGCAGGGCAATGAGCTTAAGGATATATGCGGATTTGTTGAAAAAGTAAATGCCGCCGGATTTTTGACAGACGAGGTATTGGAAAAGATAAACAAGCTGAAAAATCTTGAATTTGAGTATCAAGGGCAGAAATATGCCTTTTTCACACCGGATGAGTTGGAAAACATGTCTATAAGAAAAGGCACTCTTACAGACAAGGAACGAAAAATAATGGAAGGGCACGTTGTTGAAACACGTAAGCTTTTGGAAGAAATAAAGTTTTCAAACGAATATAAAAACGTTATAGAGCAGGCGTCAAACCACCACGAGTTTCTTGACGGAAGCGGATATCCCATGCACATAAGCGACGGAACCATAAATACGTCGGTAAGAGTAATAACGATACTTGATATTTTCGACGCTCTTACTTCCTGCGACAGACCATATAAAAAAGCCGCTTCGCCTGAAAGGGCCATTGCCATACTTAAGAGCATGGCTGAAGAAGGAAAGCTTGACGAAAATCTTCTAAAGCTGTTTTCTGAGAGCGGGGCATGGGAAAAGTGAGCCAAAAAAGAGGAAGATTAAAAAAAATCGGCATACAGGCCATACCTCTTATACTGATTACCGTGCTTTTTGCTTTTTCAACGTTACAGGCCATAGACCTTAAGATTCAGGACAAAGCGTATCAGAAGCTTGGCATAATACGGCCTGACATATATGTTATAGGAATAGACGAGGAAACACTTTCTGCTTTGGGGCCGTTTCAGTCATGGAGCAGGGAAAACTTTGCCAACATAATAAATGTGCTTACAGAAGATCCGGATACGGCGCCGGCGGTTATAGGAATAGACGTTGGCTTTTACGGAAACAAAACTGCGCAGGAGGACGACAAGCTTGCTCAAGCCGCAAAAAAAGCCGGAAATGTTGTTGTTACATCTTATGCGTCATTCGGCAAAAAAATAGTTGAAACGGAAAAAGGCTTTTATGTGGATACTGTGGCAAAGACATATGAGCAGCCTTACGATGACCTTAAAGCGGTTACAACAAACGGCCACAGCAATGTGGAGCCGGATATTGACGGCGTTATACGCCACTGTATATTTCAGATAGACTTTAACGGTGAAAAAAAAGACAGCTTCGCCTACGCGGTATACAAGGCCTATACCGGTGGTGAAACAAAGCCGCCCGTCAACTCAAGCGGCCAGTGGTATCTGGATTATGCAGGCGAGCCTATGGACTACTTTGGTTCGCAGGGAGAGGGAAGCTCGTTTATAAAGGTGCTTACAGGCGAGTATCCAAAGGAAATGTTTGCAGGCTCCATAGTGCTTATAGGGCCGTATTCAACAGGAATGATGGATTCATACCGCACTCCGGTAAGCGAAAATTCCCAGATGAACGGAGTGGAGATACAGGCAAACGCGATTCAGGCCCTTCTTGACAACGATTATAAAAAAGAAGCCGGGAAGGCGGAAAATCTGTGCCTTTTGCTTTTAATGCTTGCCATAGCATATGTTCTTACGGAAAAGCTTGATTTCAGAATTTCGGGAATATGCCTTATTGCTCTTACGGCAGGCTACGTGTATGGCTGTACACGGCTTTACGAACACGGATATGTGTTCTCGATAATATATGCGGCAGCAGGGATATGGCTTATCTATCTGTTCAGATTTTTCTATAACTTTGTGGCGGAAAGACTTGAACGAAAAAAAATGATGGATATATTCAGCCGGTACCTTTCGCCGCAGGTAGTTAAAAATATTGCTGTCAAAGGCGAGAAATCTCTTGTTCTCGGAGGTGAAAAGAAAGACATAGCGGTACTTTTTGTTGACATAAGGGGATTTACGTCAATAAGTGAAAGGCTTAAGCCGGAGGAAGTGGTTGTTTTTTTGAACAATTACCTCAGCCTTACGGCAAGCAGTATTTTTAAAAACGACGGAACTGTAGACAAGTTTATTGGGGATGCCACGATGGCTGTGTTTAATGCGCCATTTGACCTTGACGATTACGTATACAAGGCTGTAAAGACCGGTCTTGATATGGTTGAGGGAGCTAAAAAGCTTGAGAAGGAACTTACTATAGAAGAAGGAATGAAGGTAAGTTTCGGAGTTGGCATAAACTGTGGTGACGCCATAGTTGGGAACGTAGGCACGGATTTCAGAATGGATTATACGGCAATAGGAGATACGGTAAACACCGCTTCACGTATTGAGGGCCAGGCGAAAGGCGGAGAAGTGCTCATAAGTGAAGCCGTATACAAACGTCTTGAAGGCAGGATAGACGCGCAATACCTTGGAAAACGTCAGCTGAAAGGAAAACAGGACGGTTTCGATGTTTATAAGGTGAACGGATTACAATAAATATGAATCAGAAGGGATGACTTTTTATGAGGTTAAGGGTTAGAGCTTTTGCCGCGGCGGCTGTTTTTTCAGCGGTTTTATGTACACAGGCATTTGCATACACAGACGTAGACAGCAGCTTTTGGTGCGCAAAAATGATAGAAAGTATGCAAAACGACGGTGTCTTTGACGGATTATGGAGCGGTGATACGTTCAGCCCGCAAAAGGAGGTAACAAGAGGCGAGTTTTTAACCTTGCTTATGAAAGCATGTGCAAAGGGGAAAACATCTCAGCTCAGCACTGCGGACGCGTTGCAGGTTGCTGAAAGCGAAAGAATGTATATTGGTGAGGCTCAAAAGGAAGGCGTGTTTACAGGCATTACGGAAAATGGCGCGGTATATGCCGACGCGGATTCGGTACTCACAAGGGAAGATGCCGCAGTTTATATAGGCAGGTTTTTAAATGCAACTTCCGCAAATAAACTTGATTTTTATGACAGCGGCGAAATATCGGCCTATGCGTATCCTTATGTAAGCGCATTGTGCGAAAAAGAAATAATAACCGGTTCTGGCGGGTATTTTTATCCGACGGGACATATAACACGCGCCCAGGCGGTAAGTCTTATATACAAAACATCGGAATTGGAACAACAGTCAAATAGCGCGCAAAGTACGTCTGCTGCGGTTTCGGGGCTTAAAACAATAGCCGGAGTAAGCTCGACCTCATACCGTGACGGAAGTACGGCCGTAGCGCTTTTTTCAAGGCCTCTTGGAATAGAAGCCGGTTCAGACGGAATATATGTAGCCGATACCGGAAACAATCTCATACGAAAAATATCAGCAGACACAGTGTCTACCGTTACCGGAACATTTACACAGAGGGATTACAGCGGACAGGCGTTCGGACTTTATAACGACACTGTTTTGGTAAAGGCCGGATTCAGTGCGCCGAGCGGCATAAGTGTGGGAAGCAACTCGTACATCTATATTGCGGACAGCAAAAACAACGTAATACGAGTTATCAAAAACGGAAACGTTTATACCTACAGCGGAACCGGAAAGGCAGGATTAAAAAATGGCGGGCCGGCGGAAACTATGTTTAACATGCCTATGGACGTTGCCTGTGATAAAAACGGAAACCTGTATGTGGCGGATACAATGAACAGCTGTATAAGAATAATTGATAAAAACAGGGACACCCGTGTGTTTGCGGGAATACCGCAGCACAGCGGTTTTGCCGACGGAACGGATACAAGCGCCATGTTCTGCGAGCCTTGCGCGGTTGCGGTGGGCGACGACGGTGCGGTATATGTTTCGGATTCGGGAAACCAGAGAATAAGAAAAATAAAGAATGGACATGTTACAACTCTTGCGGGAGGCGGCGAAACAGACGCTGATACGGGCTATGTGCAGGCAGGCTTTGCTGACGGGAAGGGCAGCGAAGCAAGGTTTGCGTTCCCGCAGGGAATCTGTGTTGGAGGCACGGCGGTGTTTGTTGCAGACAGCAAAAATAACGCTGTAAGAAAAATTTCATCAGACGGTACGGTTACAACTATTGCCGGAACGGGAGATGCCGGAATTTCAGACGGCGGAGTCGGCGTTCTTGATACGCCTTGCGACGTAACATATAAGGACGGAGTGCTTTACATAGCTGATACTATGAACAGCGCAATAAGACAGATTGCAGTAGATACTCACTAAGGGGGCGTGCATTGTGAAGGCTATAAAAAGACTGATTTCTATTGTGCTTTGTACCGCAATGACTTTGCTTTTGGCAGCACCGGCGCTTGCGGCTTCAACAGAAACAAGAAGCATATCCGTATTTTCTGTTGAAGGCAATAATGCTTCTGTAAACAGAGGCGGGAAAACAACCGTAAAAGCAAAAAGCGGTATGAAGCTTGGTGAGGGCTACAACGTCTGCACAGGAAACGATACTACGCTTTATTTTCAGGTAGACGACGACAAGGCCATTAAAATGGACAGCTCAAGCTCCGTTACCATAAGCAGGGCTTCGGATAAAAAGCTTACAATAACCGTAAACAGCGGTGAGTTGTTTTTTGACGTGAAAAAGCCGGTTGCTTCCGGAACAGATGTGTCTTTCCGCGCAGGCGGAACAACAATGGGCATAAGAGGAACGGCAGGCTATATCGCTGTTAAGCCGTCAAACGTTTCATCTTCAAATACAGCCGAAAAAGGTTTGATCGGGAAATTAGGCATAGGCCAGCAGATGGTTGTTACGTTTGGTCTTTTTGAGGGAGTAGTGAATATAACTCTTGACAAAAATCCGGATAATCCATATACGCTTACAGCCGGAAACAGTGCTGTTGCAACGATAAAAAACGATCAAAGCGAATATGAAATAGTATGGCAGGGAAATATAGATGACACATGTTCTTTCTTTGCCATGATTGCGGCTTTGGAGAACAAAGACAGCATAAGCTTCAAGTTCCCTGAAAACTGGAATCTTGAAGAACTTAAAAAGCTGTGGCAGTCTGAGCAAAATGAAAAAAAATCAGCTGCTGAAACACTGATAAATTTAATGTCAGGTCTTCAGAGCAACACTCTTAATATAGACTATGACCTTGGTGAAAGCACAACAAACGCCAACAATAACGACAGCAGTTCTGACGATCCGCCTGTGATAGACGATCCGCCGGTAACGCCTGTAATAACCAAAACGGAACTTCCTTCACCTTTGACTATAACTCCTACAGGGCTTTTGACTATGTCTGACTATGTTTACAGAACAGCCGACGGAGGAAATGCCAATAAGATTCGTTTCAGAGTTGACATGTCGGGCGTAACAAAGAAAATCACATTTTACGCGCAGGCCGTTTCCGGTGCGGCAATTACTTCCGACGAGATAATGGCAAACTGCCAAAATGGTGCCGATGGTACGTTTTCAACTGTATACGATCCGGCTGGCGGTACGGGCTACATTGATGTGGAACTGGATGTTGGATACGAATCAAATTATACAGTTGAAATGACTGCCCTTGAAGTAAACAACAGCTTAAAGACAGCAGCCGACGTACAGAATATAAATGTAACTACAGGAAAGTCAACAAGCCTCACGATGAACGTTTATGACGGTGACGGAAATCTTTATAACGGAACAAAATGGGTAAAAAGTGTGAAGGTTGAAGTTGCAGATACAAACTGGGATACTGCCGTTACGCCAACGAATCCGTATGTTATAAAGCAAGGCGGCACAACCGTGGCTTACGGTGAAAGCAGCCAAAGCTATACCGGCGGTGTATACACTGCGGTTTTAAACATAACGGATAACGGAGAATATACCATAGAAGCTACCGGAACAGACTCAAGAGTGCTTACCCAGGACGTAAAGATCGCTGCATCTTTGGAATACGCCGGAGGGGAAACTGCCGCAGAAAACCAGGACAGATTCAGTTTTGGCACTGGAGCAACATCGAAGAACTTTAATTTCATGGCGGTTTCGGCAAACAGCCTTGACATTCCGGGAAAGGTATATTTAAAAGCATATAAGCAAAGCGAAACAGGCTCAATTTCAGCGGCGGATATAATTGCAAACGGTGCATCTTCGGATTACACATATACCGCGCCTAATATAACTTCGACAATGAGCTTAAGCGGTCTTGACGAAAACACAGAATATGTTGCGGCTTTTGCAATAGAAGATGAAGCCGGAAACATTACCTCAGACGCAAATGTTGCAAAAGCGGAGTTCATGACAGGACAGGCGGCTTTGCCTTCATTTACAATAAACAATGACGGCGGAAACCATATTGAGCTTGCTGATACGCCGACTAACACGGCGGCATACGCTTACCTTTCTTCAGACGCAGAGCTTTTCGCGGCAGCGCCTCAAAATCTTACGGGTATACCGTCCGCAAATGACCTTATTACGTATACAAAAGATGCCATAGACGGTACGGACGACTATATCTATTATCAGTCGGCAGCCGGAGATACGGTAATACCTCTTGACGATGCAAAATATGCGGATGTTATCGGAAACCATGACGCTGCGTTTTATATTGAATTTGTAAAGACATCTTCCAGCGGTGGAAAATATTTTTCAGACACTGTCGTTACAAACTCGTTCAGCGGTGCTTCTTGGAACGATACGGATTATACTGTGACGCCTGCGGATGCCTTTGGTTATACCATAGACATAGATGAGGCAAACACAGACAGAACAGCAAATACGTATACCTACAACTACACTCCGGAAGCTTCGGTTACTGCTTTGAATTTGCAGTTTGGCATAACATATCCGGCAACGGCTACCTATGTGTGCAGCGTAAACGGAGTAGCAACAACGGTTGATGATTTAAGCAATGTATTTATAAATGTAAACCAGAATGCGGATTTAAGCATTGTATTTACAGCGCAGAACCTTGTAGGCACAACTACGGTGCATATACTTTGGGTAACGCCATAAGGTAAATCAATCGGATAAAAAATAAGTAAAAAAACACCCTGCAGCCAAAACTGTGGGAGAAAACAAGGAATTGCCGCAGATGTGTTATCATTTGCGGCAATTCTTATTTTGTTTTTTAACTGTATATGGCATAAAAAACCATGAACAGGGCAGAGGATAAAAATTTAATTTTTATATTGAAAAACGGCATTATTAAGAATATAATATAAATCAGTTTATCAATAAAATAATTTATCAATAAATTGATTTATTTATTATGCGAGGTGATTCCGATATGCCGGCTAAAAAACAAGTTACAAAGGAAATGATTCTTTCCTCAGCACTGGAGCTTCTTCGCAAAGGCGGGATTGAAGCGGTAAATGTGAAAGCGCTGGCGCAAAAACTGAACTGTTCAACACAGCCGTTCTACCTGTCTTTTCCGGGGATGGACGAGCTGCGATTGGAACTGACAACAAAGGCGGTTGAATTTTTCACACGTAAGATGGAAAACAACGAAGCTTCGACGGCCGATCTTTTTGGGATGGCCTATATTCATTTTGCGATGGAAGAAAAAGAACTGTTCCGGTATCTTTTCATGCGTCCGAACGCCTTGTCGGAGATAAAAGAGGCTTTGGCGCCAATGATGGAACGTTCCATTTCAGAGCTGATGAGGCAATATCATATAAGCCATACGCAAGCTGATTATCTGCACGACCAGCTGTGGATGCATACACACGGCATTGCGTCTATGATAGCTACCGATTTTTGTGTGTGGGATACCGAGAAAATTGCGGGCATGCTTGCAGAGTGCAAGACATGCTTCACACAAAAATTCGAGGTGTAAGCAACGTGTTTTCAAACAAAGATCTGAAAAACCTGATCATGCCGGTATTTGTGGAACAGTTTCTTTTAATGCTGGTGGGGATTGCCGATACTGTCGTTGTAAGCTTTGCAAGCGAGGCGGCAGTATCCGGCGTATCGCTGGTCAATTCATTCAATACAGTTTGGGTTTTCCTTTTTACCGCACTTTCTGCAGGCGGCGCGGTTATCATAAGCCAGTATACCGGCAGTGGTGACAAGGCTGCGGCCTGTATTTCAGCAAGTCAGCTTCTGATGATTTCCGTGCTTATATCCGTTTCGCTTTCGGTACTGATACTGTTGTTTTCAAATCAGCTGCTGCTGCTTTTGTTCGGCAATGTAGAACCGCAAGTAATGAGTGCGTGCAGGGTTTACCTGCGCATACTGACATGTTCTCTTCCGGCACTGGCGGTTTATGACGCAGGCGCGGCGTTATGCCGCAGTATAGGAAAGGCAAAGGTGACAATGTACATTTCTCTTGCCGCCAACGGAATCAATATCATAGGCAACTGTATCGGAGTATTTGTTATGAAGCTTGGCGCTGCGGGGGTTGCATGGCCTTCGCTTATTTCCCGTGTGCTTTCCGCTGCGGCTGTGACTGCTTTTTGTTTAAGCTCCAAATGGCAGGTGCGCTACAAAACTGAGGACGTATTTGCATGGAACAGCGCGGTTTTGAAAAAAATCATGTACATTGCGCTTCCGAACGGATTTGAAAACGGTGTCCACCAGCTTGTCAAGGTAGCGCTTTCCGGCATGGTGGCATTGTTTGGCACATATCAGATTGCTGCAAACGGGGTGGCACAGAGCATATGGTCGCTATCTTCCATAATGGGGCTTGCTATGGCTGCGGTGTATACAACCGTAATAGGACAGTGTATGGGCGCTCACGACATAGACAGTGCCAATTTCTATTTCAAAAAGCTCAATAAAATCACTCTGGCGCTGTCTGTTTTCTGGAACGCACTTGTATTTGCAGTTACTCCGCTGATTATCAGGCACTCTGCAATTTCTGCCGAGGCAAAGAACCTCGTTATATGGCTTGTACTTATCAACAATATTTTCAACGCACTGGCATATCCTTTTGCGGGATCGCTCGGTAACGGACTGCGGGCGGCCGGAGATGTAAAGTTTACGATGATTGTTTCGATTACGCTTACCATTGCCGCAAGGCTGCTGTTTTCTGCGTTGTTTGGGCTGTGGCTTGGCTGGGGTGTGATTGGGGTTGCAGTAGGGATGTGCATAGACCTTGTGATTCGCGGCTGGATATTTATTAGACGCCAGATGTCACAGAAATGGACACGTTTTCAACTGGTATAGCGGCAAAAAAAGTCCGGTTTTTCAGTATGCTTATGAAAAAGGATTCCGGTTTGTAACGGAAGGCGCACATTTGTAAATTGATTTTATGTATTGTGCGGTTAAAGCGAAACTCCCGCATGTTTAACACAAGCGGGAGTTTCGCTATTTTACGTGTATTTGTAAAAACGGTTATCTGAGATTTTTTATATTATTTATTCAATACTTTTTATAAAACTTAATGTTGCTTTTGCTATGTTCATGTAACCGCCGTTATTAGGATGCGTGGTGTCGGTAACGGTCATTGAAGTGCTTTGGTTGTATTCATCAAGCGGCTTTTCCTCAAATTTAAAGTCGGTGTAGCAGTCAACATTGAAATATATAGGTGAAATATATATGTTTTCACTGTCTTTATAGTGGCTGTAAAGAGCGCTTACAAAGTTTAAACGGGTATTTTTTGCCGTGCCTGTGGTATCGGTATCGAAAAGCATAAGAGGAGTGTTGATTATTATTTTTATATCTTTGTTGTAGGAATGGATGCTTTTTTCTATTGCGTCAAAATTTGACAGTATTTCATTGTGGCTGTTATGTCCGCTAAGATTAAGGTCGTTTATTCCAAGGTCTATTACTACAACATCGGGTTTTTTGATTTTGTTGTTTTTCATATAATATGCGAAATCAAATTTCCCGTTATTCAAAAACGGATTTGTATAGCCGTATTTTGACGACGTGTGGCAGTAGTCGTATGCACTCCAGCCGCCTCTTCCTTCATGCAGATTATCCTTTGTGCCAATAGTGCCGCAAAGAGTCGTGTTTGCGGAAATATCTTTAAAATACCGGGTATAAAGATCCTGGCTTATAAGACTGTCACCGAAAAACATTATTTTGTTTTTTTCGTCAAGCGCATCGTTGCTGTAAGCACAGACTGTAGTTGAGCCTATGTTTTTGCCGTTAAGGAAAACGCTGTATGTTTTTTTGCCTTCTTTTGTCACTTTAAGCTTTCCGGCTTTTGTAACCTGCTTTTTGCCAAGAAAAAGTTCTATGTCGTCGCCGTAATTTACGCTGCTGTTTAAAAGCGCGTTTGTAAAGTCAAGCTCACTTCCGACAGTAGCGGTAATTTTTTCAGGAATAACCGCACTTTTTTGCATTATAGCCGAAGGCTGTATTCCGGCAGTGTCATAAGAAAAACCGGATATGCTTTTTTCGGGTACATGAAAGAGATTAAGGGATACCTGCATTTTTATTACTTCTTTTTGACTGCCTTTAAATATAAGCTCGGTTGTTTTATTGGATATGAAATTTGCGTCGGAATAAGGCAAAAAAGCAGTATAGCTTTCGCCTACGCTGTCATTTACTGCAAAGGTTAAGCCGCTGTCGGTTTTTGAGATTCCGCTTACATAAAACTTTTTGTCCAGGCTGCAGTTAAAGATTTGTACGCCGGATACGGATGAAAGAAAATCATCCATGTATTCATTTCCGCTTGAGGAAGCGGTAAAAAGTGATGTGCTTACAGTATCTGTGCCGTATTTTACGCCAATACAGTTTTTATCGATATATCTTACGTTTTCGTTTGCTATGGACGCCATTTCCTTTTGGAGCGAACCGTCAAAAGGAGTAAAAACCGGAGTGTCAAGACAGTACAGAAGTTTTACCGGGTTTCCGCTGTCATACTGTGATTTAAGATATGCCTTAAGAGAGTCAACGGTTTTTATATTCCGCACGTTCATTACGCGCATTAATATATTTGATGAATTTTCACCGAAAGAAATGCCGTCGTAAGGCGTTGTTTTCATATTAGAGAAAGAATAAACGTCAAAATGTGTGCACCAGGCGGAAAGCGCATGTGGCGCACCGCTTCCAAAGGAACAGGTAAAAACAGATGTGCTGTCGTTTTGAAAAGCAGTCTTATTGAATACTGACCAGTTTTCAGAGCCGTCAAAAGTTTTGATTCCGACATTTCGCTCGATTCCCCATTTGCCGTTTATACAGGTGATTTTATCGCTGTAGCCGCCGCTTAGCCTGTAAAGTGGATAATCGAGAGGAACGTCCACCTTTTTTTGCGAGGTATAGAATGTGAATATATTACCTTCTCCTACGCCCTGATATGTGGCGGTGTTCCACGGATTGATATTGACCGCTTCATTTGCACGGGTGCTTGTAAGAGAACCCTCTATCGAAAAGGAAGCAAACGCATTTACGGTCATTGATGCTGAAATAATCATTGATAATAAAAGAATTTTTTTCTTCATTATATATCCTCCTTACAAAATTAACATTATAGACTAAAAACGGCACAATTACAATTAAGAAAAAGTGAAGTTTTTTAAAAATGAAGATTTCAGTTCTTTTTATATGAAGCTATTTATGGTACAATTACATAAATAAAGCGTATTAAAAAAAACGGCTGCGCAAAAGTGCTTTTGAAAGTAAAGTTAGGAGAGATGAAATGTCGGGTTCTGTATTTGGAAAAATTTTCAGAGTATGCACATGGGGTGAGTCACACGGAAGCGCCATAGGTGCGGTTATAGACGGATGTCCGGCCGGTATAAGCCTATGCGAAAGCGATATACAAAAAGACCTTGACCTGAGAAAGCCCGGTTCAAATAAATATGGCACAAAACGAAGCGAAAGCGATACGGTGCATATACTTTCAGGCATTTTTGAGGGAGTAACAACCGGAACGCCGTTGTCGCTTGTTATCTATAACGAGGATCAGCATTCGGCCGATTATTCGCTTATTGCAGACGTATTCCGACCGGGACATGCCGACTATACGTTTTTTGAAAAATACGGCATACGTGATTACAGAGGCGGCGGAAGAAGCTCCGGACGCGAAACGGCGTGCAGAGTTGCTGCGGGAGCCGTTGCAAAAAAAATACTTGAAAAGCTTGGAATTTCATTTTTGACATACTCAAAGGAAATTGCCGGCGTTTATTCGGATAAAATTCCTTTTTCAAGGGAAGCGGTGTTTTCGGATGCTCTTTATATGGCTGACGGAGGCGCCTCAAAAAAAGCGGCTGAAAAGCTTGAGCAGTGTATCAGAAACGGCGATTCGGCAGGCGGAATTGTGGAATGTATAATAAAGGGTGTTCCGGCGGGGCTTGGAGAAACGGTTTTTGATAAGCTTGACGCCGAGCTTGCAAAAGCAATTTTTTCACTTGGAGCGGTAAAGGGTTTTGAGATAGGTTCGGGCTTTCAGGCGGCAAGAAGCAGGGGAAGCGTCAACAACGATCCGTTTTATAATGATAACGGAAAAATTTCAAAAACCAGTAATAACGCAGGCGGGATACTTGGCGGAATGAGCGACTCGTCAGACATAGTTTTTCGTGCCGCGTTCAAGCCGACGCCGTCTGTTTCCGCAGTTCAGCAGACTGTTGACGTAAACGCAGAACAAAAAGAACTTTCCATAAAAGGACGCCATGACCCCGTAATAGTGCCGAGGGCGGTAATAGTTGTAGAGGCCATGGCTGCATTGGTTTTGACAGACATGCTTTTTGTAAATATGACTTCAAGACTTGACAGAATTGTGGATTTTTATTTGCGTTTAAAATAACTATGATATGCCGGCCTTTGTCCGCATACACTTTTTGTAAGAGGTGTATGACGATGAAGAAAAAAACGTTTGTCTTACTGGCTTTTATTTGCGCTGCGTTTTCCGCCGGAACAGTGTTCGGCTCGGTTTCGGCATGTTTTTCAAAGCTTGATTTTTTGCGGAATTTTTTTCTGCCGCAAAACAAAGCAACCGGTGAGCTGTTTGTTAAAAATGCCATACCGTTTCTTTTGATTTTTTTGTGCGGCTTTCTTCCGTTTGGCATACCTGTAATAGTGCTTTTGATGTTTGCTTTGGGAACGGGGTACTCATGCGCATACTGTGCAAAACTGGTTCAAAGCGGAACAGGAAAATTTTTGCCTGAGGCGGCGCAGTTTTCGTTCAGCATATTTATTGTTTTAGCATGTATAATAACTGCGCTTTATTCATCGCAGAGCATATTGCTTAGGTTTGAAAAAGCAAAAGCCGCGAAGGTAAAATTAAAAAGGGAAAAGGAAAAAATATATATGGAAAATATCATAATATTTATATCGGCAGTAATCCTTTCGCTTTTATCGGCAGTTATCGAAAACGGAGTATACAGGTTCTGTTTAGTTGGGGTTTGACTTTTTTGTATGCGGCATTAATTCAAATAAATACTCGACATTTGTCGATTAATATAATATAATTTACTCTGAATGCAAAAGTAAAAAGGGGATACGGCTATGCTTGAAAGCAAAGCGGATTTTCTGGCATATCTGAAAAACGTCAGGGGTTCGGCGGAAAATACAATAATATCGTATGACCGCGATTTAAGGAATTTTTCAAAATATATCGAAACAAAATACGGGGGCGCAGGCGATGAAGAGGTTACACCTCTTATTTTGCGTTCATATTTATTGTATTTAAAAGATGTCGGCAGGGCAAGCTCAACTGTTTTACGAAGCACGGCTGCTCTGAAAGTGTATTTTTTATATGTTTTTACCCAAAAGAAAATATCATCGGATCCGGCTTTGGAGCTTGATCCGCCTAAAATTAAAAAAAACACACCCGGAATAATTTCCCTTGCGGAAATAGAAGCTCTGCTTAAGCAGCCTGATACAACACAATTTAAAGGCATGAGGGACAAGGCAATGCTTGAGCTTATGTATGCAACGGGAATGCGTGTATCGGAGCTTATAAAGGTGCAGCTTGGCGACATCAATCTGCATTTGGAATACATCCAGTGTCAGAGCGGGGCTAAGACGCGGGTTATCCCTCTTGGTTCGAAAGCCGTTGAGGCAATAAGCCGATACATGAAGCTTGCCAGGGGACATATGGCTAAAAACGGCGAAAATACACTGTTTGTAAACTGTACAGGATTCCCAATGACAAGACAGGGGTTTTGGAAGATAATAAAGGCTTATTCGGCTCAGGCCGGAATAAAGGACGACATTACTCCGCATACACTCAGACACTCGTTTGCGGCGCATCTTTTGGAAAACGGCGCCGATTTGCAGTCAGTGCAGGAAATGCTTGGGCATTCTGACATATCCACAACACAGGTATACGCAAAGCTTGCAAAATCAAAGCTTAGAGAGGTATACTCAAAAGCACATCCGCGCGCGTGATTTTGCAAAATACCGACACAAATTACAAAACGGAGAAAAAATGAAAAAAATAATATCTATCATTCTTTTGGTTGCACTGCTTTCGGGCTGTACTGCAAAAAACACTGCCGGCACAAGCCAGACAGCGTTTATGCTTGATACAGTAACCGAGATTACTATTTACGAAACAGCACAAAAAACAAGTGATGACGAAAAAAACAGCCTGATAAACCAGTGCTTTTCACTTTGCCAGGGCTATGAAAAGCTTCTAAGCCGCACAATAGAAGGAAGCGACATCTGGAACATAAACCATTCAAACGGACAGCCGGTGAAGGTTTCGTCCGATACGGCAGATCTTATAAATATCGCGCTTAAATACAGCAGGCTTTCAAACGGGAAGTTTGATATAACGATCGCTCCGGCAAGCGGACTTTGGGATTTTAAAAGCGACTCGCCGGCTCCTCCTTCACAAGAAGCGGTTTCGGAAGCAATTTCGCATGTTGGATACGAAAACATAAATATCCAAAACGATACAGTTACTCTTACCGACCCAAAAGCCGCGCTGGATCTTGGCGGAATAGCAAAGGGCTTCATAGGCGATAAGGCAAAGGAATTTCTTTTGGAAAAAGGCGTAACGAGGGCGCTTATAAACCTTGGCGGAAATATACTTGTGATAGACGACAACAAGAACGCACCTTTTTCGATAGGCATACAAAAGCCGTTTTCCAAAGGCGGTGAGCTTGCGGGAGTGCTTAAAACAAGCGAAGATTCAATAGTTACTTCCGGAACCTACGAACGCAGCTTTACCTATAACGGCAAGCTTTACCATCATATTCTTGATACTTCTACCGGATGGCCCGTTGATAACGGACTTTCGGCTGTAACGATAGTTGCTCCTTCGTCGGCAGAGGCAGATGCGCTTAGCACAACTGTATTTTGTCTTGGCGAACAGGAGGGCAGGAAGCTTATCGAATCCTTGGACGGCACGGATGCGGTTTTTATAAGCACTGACGGGAAAGTAACATATACCGACGGTATAAAAAAGATAGGCCAGTTTAAATAAGGAGATAATGATCGAAATGGCAAACGAACACAGATCGACATCGAGAATACTCGACATTCTTGAAATGCTTGCTTCGGCTGCAAACGGCTATACGCTTACCGAGATAGCACGGCAGATAGACGCGCCTAAAAGCAGTATTTTTCCTATACTGCACACAATGCTTGAAAGGCATTATATTTCGCTTGACTCAAACAGCGGAAGGTATTCAATAGGCGTAAGCACCTTTGCTGTAGGCAATACGTATATGAACACAAAATCGCTTTTGAGCCATCTTACATCCGGAATGAACGAGCTTGTAAACGTGTGCAACGAAACATGTTCCATGGGAGTGCTTGACGGAGCAAATGTGTTGTATGTGTCAAAAATAGATTCTCCGCAGTCGCTAAGGCTTGTAACGCATGTAGGAAAGCTTATACCGGCAAACTGTACCGCATTGGGCAAGGCGCTTTTAAGCCGCAAGACCTACGACGAGCTTAAGGAAATATTTCCAGGCAAAATGTCTGCCTGTACAAAAAATTCAATTACTAATCTGGACAGGCTTTACGAAGATATTGAAAAAGTTGAGGAAAACGGATACGCATACGAAAATCAGGAGTTCGCGGAGCAGATTTTGTGTGTTGCAATGCCTATAAGCCGAAACGGCAGTATTGTGGCGGCAATAAGCGTTTCGATACCAGCCTTCAGATATGACGAAAAAAAGCTTGAAACGGTGAAGACGGAGCTTAAAAAGGTTAAGCTCAGAGCCGAGCTTATTTTAAGAAACTATAACGGAGAAATATCAATATAAATAAAAAAAAACAACTGCCTTTTTGCGGGCAGTTATTTTTATGTAAAGAGATTATTTGCTGTTTTCAGATACTGACTGTGGATATTCGTATGTTTTTCCGAGGTAATTGCGCATTACAACTTTGTTGTTGTCAAGAGATATTATATAATCCGGATTCATAGGCACTTTTCCGCCGCCGCCGGGAGCATCTATAACAAACTTAGGTACGGCAAAGCCGGAAATATTGCCGGTAAGATCGCGAATAATATTTATTCCCTCTCTTACATCCGTTCTGAAATGCTGAAGTCCTTCGCTCATATCGCACTGATACAGATAATACGGACGTATTCGGTGTTTTACAAGCTTTAGCAAAAGTTCTTTCATTGTTGCGGTATTGTTGTTTATTCCCTTTAAGAGCACGCTCTGGTTTCCAAGAGGAATACCGGCATCAATTATATCTTCACAGGCTTTGGCAGAAAGCGCGGTTATCTCTTTAGGATGGTTAAAATGTGTATTTATCCAAAGCGGCTGATATTTTTTAAGCATTGCAAGAAGACTTGGAGTTATACGCATAGGCATTGTAACCGGAACACGGGTGCCTATTCTTATTACTTCCACATGGTCGATGGCGCGCAGGGACGATATTATATATTCAAGCTGTCCGTCGGAAAGTGTAAGAGGGTCTCCGCCTGAAATAAGCACATCGCGAATCTCTTTTGTGCGGCGTATATAGTCAATGGCAACGGCTGTTTCTTCTTTGCTTATAGAGTAATCTTCCTCGCCTACAAGACGTCTTCTTGTACAGTGGCGGCAATACATGGCACAGCAGCGCGTAACAAGAAACAGCACTCTGTCGGGATATCTGTGCACTATATTTTTTACCGGGCTTTCACCCTCTTCGTCAAGAGGATCCGACATCTCCCATGGATAGACTTTTGTCTCGTTTACAGACGGCACAGACTGAAGACGTATTGGGTCATCAGGATCCTGCGGATCAATAAGCGAGGCATAATACGGTGTTATTGCCATACGGAATTTGTTAAGGCAAAATGAAATGTCTTTTTTCTCATTTTCGCTCAGATCAAGAACGTTTGAAAGCTCATCGGCAGTTTTTATCCTGTTTTTGTACTGCCAATGCCAGTCGTTCCACTGGGGCGAATTTTCTGTTACAGAAAACATCTGAAACACACGGTTATTATGCTCGTTCATACTGTATTGTTTAACCCTTCATTTCGTAACGTTTTAAGGCGCATTTAAGCACCCGGCATACTATTGTATCGTATTCAATTCCGTTAAAACCGGCGAGCATTGGAAAGTCGCTGTAGCCGGGAGCAAGCCCCGGAAGAGGGTTGGCTTCAATAAAATATACTTTTCCATCAGACGAAAGGCGAAAGTCTATTCTTGTAAAATCAACGCAGCCAAGACGGTCATATACTTTTTTGGCATACTGTTTCATACATGTGCTTACTTCGGCGCTTATGTCGGGCGGACATTTATATGATATATATTCGCGGTAGTTTCTTTTTACTTCAAAGCTGTAAATCTTGTATTCGCCTCTGAGCTTGTGGTAAATTATCTCCATCGGCTCAAAAACATGAGCATCCTCTCCGTTTCCTATTATTCCTACGGTAAATTCTCGTCCGTCTATATACTGCTCGCAAAGAAGGTCCTCGTCATAGAGTGTCATCTGGTTTTCAACTAGCGTTTGAAGTTCATCCCGGTTTTTGGCAACGCATGTGTCTGAAACGCCCTTGCTTGAACCTTCGGCATTCGGCTTTACCAAAACCGGATATGAAATTTCGTCAGGCAAAACAGTGAAGCCTTTTTTGAGAGTAAAAAAAGAAGGAGTCTGTACGCCTGCGTCTTCAACGATGCTTTTAGTAAGAGCCTTATCAAGGGCTATCGAGAGCGTGGCCGCATCCGACCCGGTATATGGTACATCATAGTACTCAAGTATAGCCGGTATTTGGGCTTCTCTGTTTCTGCCGGACTTTCCCTCGGCAATGTTGAAAACGATATCAGGTGCTTCGGCTGTCAGTTTCTTTGGGAAATCTGTAGTAGCCTCAAGCACTATGGGTACATAGCCTTCTTTTTCAAGAGCGCCGCATATAGCGGCAACTGTTTCGGGCTCATCAAACTCCGCCTGCATATCGGAGCCATGGTCGGTTTTAATGTTGCAGGCAATACCGACTCGGAGTCCTGTATGGTCATACAGCTTATTTTTCATAAAATACTCCCCGTTCATAAGAACGTATAGAAATGATTTTTGTTGCTAATCGACACTATAATAGCACACAAGAATATAAAGTCAAGCAAATTTTATATCAATTTCTTGACATGAAGTTTAGTGAATATTATCATTAAACAAGCAGGACTTTATTTGTGGAGAAAGTTTGAAAAAGACGTTTGGAGGACAGTCAAATTGATATTGGATGACAGATTTAATTACAGCAGGGAATTTTATGAAAAATGTGAACAGACTCTTGATACGGCCTTAAGAAATGTGCCGCATTACAGGAAATTTAAAAGCGCGGCAGACGTTTTTTGCTCATTGGAGGAACGTTTTGCCGCTTTGCCGCCTCTTACGAAGGAAGATATGCGCAACAGCTTTCCGAAAGGGTTGATGCCTGAGGGAAAAAACCTGACGGACGGACTTTTAAAGGATGAGGTCGAGTATACATTTACAAGCGGAACAACGTCGGAAAAAGTAGTGAATATATGGAATCAGGACTGGTGGAAAAGATCCGAGGCAGCGTCGTGGAAGCTAAACTCAAAATTGTCGCTTCTTGAATATCCGCAAAAGCAGTGCAAGCTTGCAAGCTCGCTTAATGTTGGCATAAGCTGTGAAGAGGATTTGCCTGTGAGCCACAGAATACTTGGCGATACTCTTTATCTTAACGAAAAAACAAGCATACTTCAGTGGCAGGAAAGACACCTTAAGCGTATGGTAAACGAGCTTAATGAGTACAGGCCGGTTATTCTTGAGGCGAATCCGTCGCTTCTTGCAAGGCTTGCCTATTGGATAGCGGATACAGGTACAACAGTGTTTTCACCGAAAGTCATTGTATTTACGTTTGAGTTTCCGTCTGCCATACATCTTTTGGCAATAAGAAAGGTGTTTTCTTCGGACTTTGTAAGCTCATATGGAAGTACCGAAACGGGTTTTGTAATGGAACAATGCGAAAACGGGCTTATGCACCAGAATACGGATTTCTGCCGTATAGATTTTGTGCCTTTTAAGCCGGAATACGGGCTGAACGATCTTGGCAGAATATTTGTAACTTCGTTTGATAATGCATGGAACTATATAATCAAGTTCGACGTTGGCGACATAATAAGGCTTAATGATGATAAAAGCTGTGTATGCGGCCGTTCAGAGGGTATTATAGCCAAGGCCGTTGAGGGACGTGTTTCAAACCTTACTTTTGATTTAAAGGGAATACCGGTAACAACGAAAATGCTTGATGATTCGCTTTCGGATATATCCTGCATACGCGACTATCATCTGGAGCAGACGGACAAAAGCACATATAAAATAGAAGCAATGCTTTCGCCTGACGGAAACGGCAGAAAAGCCGCTGAATATATAAAAGAAGTTCTTGAAAAAATATATGGAAACGGTAATTTTTTGGTAAATGTAGTGGATGACATTCTTCCGGGACCTGCCGGAAAATTCAGAAGAACACAGGCAAATTTTGATTTTGGTGAAGGGAAGCTGTTTTTATGAGTGCTCAAAAAGTTTATCTTATAACAGGCGGGCCAAAAGCAGATGTCGCTCAGCTTGAAAGCGATTTTGCGTCGGCGCTTAAAATATGCAAAAAAGACAAGCCAAAGGTTTCGTATATCGGTACGGCAAGTCTTGACAGCAAGCCGTTTTTTAACTTTATGAAAAAACATATGCTTAAAGGCGGAGCAGGCGAAGTATGCCTTGCACCTATAGCCGGTGAAAATGCCGACATTGCTTTGGCAAAGGAAATAATAGACGGTTCGGATATTGTTTTCATGTCGGGCGGAGAGGTTGAAGACGGAATGATATGGCTTGAAAAAAGCGGCCTTGATAAATATCTTACGGAACTTTTTTACGGCGGCAAGCCGTTTTTCGGTCTTTCGGCTGGCTGTATAATGATGGGTAAAAACTGGACGCATTGGGATATTGAAAACGATGACAGTTCGGCAAGCATTTTTGACTGTCTTGGTTTTATACCTATGGTCTTTGACGCCCATGCGGAAGAAGAGGACTGGAAAGAACTTAAATGTACAATTAAGCTTATGGGTGAAGGCGCCGAGGGATACGGTCTTTCAGACGGCGGGGCGTATATTGCTGACGACAAAGGATATTTTGAAAGTCTGCGAACACCTGCGGCGGCTTTTGTCGTAAAAAATGGCGCGGCAATAAGAAAGTAAGTATTAAACAGTATTAAATAACAGACATAGGAAGGTGCTTTAAAACGCTTCCTATGTCTTTATTTATGCAGATGGACTTTGCTTCGATTTCCTTTGGAGCATAAGCTTCGTTAAGGTTGACACAGGCGTAGGAAGCGAAAGGCCACGCATATGTCTTTTTCCAAAAGCTGTATTTTACTATTGACGGGGTGTTCATTCCTATGCCAAGTTCAAGAAACAATACCTTTGATCTTTTGTGATTGGAAAGGAAATCGTTATATCTTTTTGCCGCCGTATGCCATCCGTCATCCTCAACAAATGTATTGTCACAGCGCAGATTCATGGTCATAGGTTTTCCGCACACAGGGCAGAGGGGAATAAGACTGCCCGGAACACGCATATTAAGCTGCTGCTCTGTCATCTGTTTTACAACAGCTTCGTTGTCATAAGTTTTGGCATGGCATGGAACAGAGCACTGCCACAGACCATAGTCGCCCTGGGTATAAAACAGGCGGTTTTTGTCAAAGCCGGATTTTTGGAACATGTGATCCACATTTGTTGTCAAAACAAAATAATCTTTGTTTTTTACTAAGTTAAGGAGGTCGCTGTACACGGGTTTTGGCGCGGGTGTAAAACGGTTGAGCCATATATGACGGCTCCAGTAGGCCCAATGTTCTTCAAGGGATAAAAAAGGATAAAATCCTGCGGTATACATGTCGCCGAAATGATATTTTTCAATAAAATCGGCAAAGTTTTTTTCAAACCTTTCTCCGCTGTATTCAAATCCGGCAGACGCTGAAAGACCGGCGCCCGCCCCGATTATAACGGCTTCAGCACTGTTTAAGAGCTTTGAGAGCGCATATATATTGTTATTTTGGTCAGTGGTTTTCATTTGCGCCCTCCAAAAGACCTTTATATACGGAAAGGTCGTTGTTATTGAAAACATTAAATACAACTTTTTGAATTGAAGTGTTTGTTTCAAGAAAACTTTTAACAGTTGAAACAGCAATTTGAGCCGCTTTATCGTTTGGAAAGCGGAATATCCCGGTCGATATGCAGCAAAAGGCTACAGTTTTACAGCCGTATTCACAGGCAAGACTAAGGCAGGAACGATAACACGAGGCTAAAAGGCTGCAATCAACGTCGGTAAGAGTGCCTTTTACCATAGGGCCTACTGTATGCAGTATATATTTGCAACAAAGATTGAAGCCGGGTGTTATTTTTGCCGTTCCAACCGGCTCCTCATGCCCCTGCTCATTTATAATACGGCTGCATAAGAGCCGAAGCTGTATGCCGCTTTTTGAATGTATTATGTTGTCTATACATGAGTGCAGAGGAATAAAGCATCCGAGAAGGCTGCTGTTTGCCGCGTTTACTATTGCGTCGGCCTTGAGTGTTGTTATGTCGCCCTGCCAGAGCGAAATGCGGCTGTCTATGGCTGCCGGGGCAAGGCAGGCTGCATCAACAATACCGCAGAGTCTGTTTTCGGATGTAAGGTATTCGTCTTGAACACGCAAAAATGCGTCGCTTACAGGCTTTGGCATACGTATGTTCATGAGGCTTCGGAGAAGCTTTTTTTGCGCTTCGGCCTCACATGGTATTTTCACAAAGCTATAATCGCTGCTTTCGGCCAAAAGTTCTTTTATAAGATATATTCGTTTTTCCTCATGCGTCATGTACAGACCTTCTTTCGTTTTGATACAAAAATTACAGCGTATAGTTTTTTGGCGGATTACCAGAAAAATCAGCAATTACCGCTTTTGCGTTCTCTAAACAGAATACCACAAAAATTGGATTATCAGCAGTATGATACAGACTTTTTACAAGAGGATTTTTCATACATTCTTCTTTTACTTTCATGTTGTTTTCAAATACTGCCTTGCCGTTTAAACGTATCCATGCATACGAACCGCTTGAGGCTGTGATTTCGATATATGGATTTTGCTGCATGTCTTTATAAACGTCTTTTTGATTGTTTGTGTCAAACCACAGTTTTCCGTCAAACTCTCCGGCAAACATAAATGGGCGGCATTTTGCTTTTCCGTCACGGCCTACTGTTGCCAGATACTGTACAGGGTTTTCGGTTAAAAATTTTACTGCATCATTCATTGTTTTTTCCTCCGGTTAATTTTTACAGCTGCTTGATTTAGTTTACGTTTACTATTATAATTGCTGCATAAGAATAGTAAAGTAAGCACAAAATTGTGCTGTAGTATCTGTTTGGATACTATTGAGTAAAATGCCTGGAGGAATTAACATGACTGCAAAAAACGACTTGCCGGCTTGTCCGGTTGAAATAACGCTTACTCTTATAAGCGACAGGTGGAAGGTATTGATACTGCGCGATCTTATGCCGGGAACAAAACGGTTCGGAGAACTTAAAAAATCCATAGGCAATGTAACGCAGAAAGTATTGACTTCAAATCTGCGGGACATGGAAGAGAAGGGTCTTTTGATTCGAAAGGTATATGCCGAGGTTCCGCCTAAGGTTGAATACACTCTTACGCCGCTTGGAAAAAGCCTTAAGCCGATACTTGATGCAATGCAGGCATGGGGCGATGAATATAAGGCGAAAAACAACATAAAAAAAGAATGAACAATATAATTTTTTTAAGCCATAAAACTATATGTTTCATGGCTTTTTGTTTACAAATAATTCACAACATGTTAACGGTTTGTATCACTATTTTTTAAGAAAAAAACGTAAAATATAAAAATCAAAAACAGGTGGTGACAAACTTGAAGCAAATAACAAAAACGTTTTTCGCACTCGGCACGGCAAACAGTGTTTCGGTTTTTTACGATGAAAATGATGAGGAAGAAATCGAGAAAACGCTTGAATATATAAAAAGCTATACTCTTATGCTTGACGATATGTTTTCGGTTTTTAAGGAAAAGAGCGAAATTACAAAAATAAATAACGCGGCAGGGAGCAAAACAGTTGAGGTAAGCCGTCAGACATATACAATACTGGAAAAAGCAGTTGAGTTTTCAAGGCTTTCATCGGGGGCATTTGACATAACAGCAGGCCCTGTAGCCGGACTTTGGAGAAATGCCATAAAAGGAACCTATGTTCCGGATAAGGAAGATATTGAAAAACAGCGTTCTCTTACAAACTACAAGGATATAATACTTGAAGACGGAAGAGCCGGACTTTCAAAAAAAGGACAGCAGCTTGACCTTGGTGGAATAGCAAAGGGCTTTGCGGCCGATGAAGCGGCGAAAATTTTAAATGAAAACGAAATAAAAAATGCGATTGTCAATTTCGGCGGAACAATAATAATCTTAGGCGGAGAAAAAAGAGTGGGCATACAAAATCCGGATATGGACGCCACAAACGCTGCAGGGTTTATAAATGTAGACAGTAAGGCGGTTGTAACATCAGGCTCATATGAAAGATATTTTATAAAAGACTGGCACAGATACCACCATATAATAGATCCAACGACGGGAGAGCCGTCAGAAAGCGGGCTTGTAAGCGTAACTGTCGTCGGAGACTGTGCACTTGAAATGGATGCGCTTTCTACAGCGGTATTCATACTTGGAATGAAAAAAGGCAGCAGGCTTATTAAAAAGCTCAATGCCCAGGCAGTTTTTATAGACGATAACAGAAATGTTTTTACTACAAAAGGAATTTCATTTGAGAAACTCTGAGGAGGCATTACACATGACGAACAATGGAAAACCGGCAACGGTTGTTATATTAAGAAGAATTATTCAGGTTGCGGCGTTTATAGCAATGCCCGGCTTGTTTACAAATATTTTTGCGGCGCTTAAGGAAATTTATATGGCGGCGATAACCGGAAGTTTTTCACTTAACCAGCTTGAAGGGCCGATTTTGCTGCTTTTGGGAAGCCTTGTGCTTACAGTGTTTCTTGGAAGATTTTTCTGCGGTTTTATTTGCAGCTTCGGCACAATGGGCGACCTTTTATGGTTTATATCGAAAAAGACAATAAAGCATAAATTTAAAATGCCTGTAAAAGCGGACAAATATCTAAAATACGCAAAGTATGTTGTTTTGGCTGCTGCTGTTGTTATGTGGACATTTGGCATAAGCCTGTTTAAGACCGGCCCATGGACTGTTTTTGGAATATATTCAAGCCTTGGCGGATGGACATCGGCAGGATATCTTATTTCAGCAGGCGGGCTTATGCTTTTAATTATAATTATAGGCTCACTTTTTATAGAACGCTTTTTCTGCCGCTATATTTGTCCTTTGGGCGCGGTATTTGCAATTGTGTCAAAGCTTAGGATTTTTCGTATCAAAAAAAGACGTGAAAACTGCGGTTCATGCAGACTTTGTACAAATAAGTGCAGCATGGGTATACCGCTTTACGAATATGATACCGTTTCTTCGGCGGAGTGCATAAACTGCTTTAACTGCGTTGCATACTGTCCGCGCAAAAATGCGAAAGCAAATCCTGCTCCGGCTGTGTCGGCTGCTGTGTCGGCGGCTGCAATGTGCGGGCTTATATACGCCGGAAACATAGTGCCTGAAAATATTGGCACAACAACGGTTGCAGAGGCTGCAGTGAACAACAGCACAGGAAGCTTTAAAGACGGAACATATACCGGTACAGGCACGGGCTTCAGAGGAGAAACAAAGACATCAGTAAAGGTTGAAAACGGAAATATAACAGACATAACCGTTGTATCATACGAAGACGACAGACAGTATTTTGAAAGAGCCGAAAGCGTTGTAATTTCAGAAATAATCTCTAACCAGAGCGTGAATGTAGACGCTGTATCAGGAGCGACATTCAGCAGCAGAGGAATAATTGAATCCGTAGCAAACGCGCTTTCAATAAGCACCTCGGCCCAGTCGGATGCTTCATCTGAGAACACTGAAAGCAAAAATTCTGCGCAAGCTGAAGCTTCTCAATCAAATGCTTCCGAATCAAGCGCTTCTCAATCAAATGCTTCCGAATCAAGCGCTTCTCAATCAAGTGCTTCCGAATCAAATGCTTCTCAATCAAATGCTTCCAAACAAACTGCATCCGAATCAAATACCGATAAAAGCACATCTGAAAGCACAGGCAATTCTGCGTCATTTGCTGACGGTACCTATACAGGCACAGGCACAGGTTTCAGAGGTGAAACACAGGTTTCAGTTACAGTTGAGGGCGGGAAAATTACAGACATAACGGTAAAATCATATCAGGATGACGAACCGTATTTTGAAAGAGCCGAAAGTACGGTAATAGACGAAATACTGAAAAATCAGAGTATAGATGTAGATGCCGTATCAGGAGCGACATTCAGCAGCAACGGTATAAAAGAAGCAGTAGCAAAGGCTCTGAGCGTTGACTTTACAAATCCGAACAGCACATTGCAAAAAGGAGGACACGGCGGCTCACATCAGGGAGGATTAAACAAGACCTTTAAATAAATAATATTATGAATCGGCATCGTGGGGTGCCGATTTTTTATTACGTTGTAAAAACAACATACATATATTTTGTGCAAAAGTATAATATTATCCATAAGCAAGCAGAACAAGGATATTACAGAGGAGGAATTAAAATGAGCATGTTTTGTTTTCAATGTCAGGAAACAGCAAAAGGTACAGGCTGCACATTAAGAGGCGTGTGCGGAAAAAGTGAGGAAACAGCCAAAATGCAGGATCTTTTGGTTTATACTCTTAAAGGAATTTCGGAAACGGTAATCAGTGGAAATATTGATGTTTCAACAATACCGCAAGTAAATCACGGGCTTATTAAAAGTCTGTTTATGACGATTACAAACGCAAACTTTGACGAGGATGCAATCGAGATACAGATAAGAAAGATGCTTGATCTTAGAAACAAAATCAGGGAAAATACAGATGCTTCAAAGCTTTCGGATGCGGCTACATTTGAAGTTGCCGACAGAGCTGAAATGCTTGAAAAGGCATCGAAGATCGGCGTGCTTTCTACGGAAAACGAGGATATAAGATCCCTGCGTGAAATGATAATTTACGGCCTGAAGGGAATGGCGGCCTATACCCATCATGCGCTTAATATAGGCATGGAAGACAACAGCATTTATTCGTTCATATATGAAGCGCTTAATGATACCACAAAAGAGCTTTCGGCCGATGACCTTGTAGCGCTTGTGCTTAAAACGGGCGAATACGGCGTAAAAGCAATGGCTCTTTTGGATAGCGCAAACACATCGAAATATGGAAATCCTGAAATAACAACGGTTGATATAGGTGTAAGAAACAATCCGGCAATACTTGTTTCAGGCCACGACCTTACTGATCTTGAGCAGCTTTTGGAACAGACACAGGGTACAGGAGTAGACGTTTACACCCACAGCGAAATGCTTCCGGCGCATTACTATCCGGCATTCAAAAAGTATGACAATTTTGCGGGAAACTATGGAAATGCATGGTGGAAGCAGGTAACTGAATTTGAGTCATTTAATGGCCCTATACTTTTTACAACAAACTGTATAGTGCCTCCAAGAAGCGAGGAAATCAGAAAAAGAATTTTTACAACAGGCGCGGTAGGCTATCCGGGCTGCACACATATAACAGCCGGAAAAGACGGCAAAAAGGATTTTTCAGCCGTTATCGAAATGGCAAAGCAGTGCAAGCCGCCAGTTGAGATAGAAAAGGGTACGATAGTAGGCGGTTTCGCGCATGAGCAGGTATTTGCGCTTGCCGACAAGGTTGTAGATGCGGTAAAGAGCGGCGCTATAAAGAAGTTTTTTGTTATGGCAGGCTGCGACGGAAGAATGAAGTCACGTGAGTATTATACCGAGTTTGCGCAAAAGCTTCCGAAGGACACGGTAATACTTACCGCGGGATGCGCAAAATACCGTTACAACAAACTTAACCTTGGTGACATAAACGGTATTCCAAGAGTGCTTGATGCCGGACAGTGCAACGATTCATATTCTCTTGCGCTTATTGCCCTGAAGCTTAAGGAGGTATTCGGGCTTGACGATATAAACAAGCTTCCTATAGTGTTTAATATAGCGTGGTATGAGCAGAAAGCGGTAATTGTTTTGCTTGCGCTTTTATATCTTGGCGTAAAGAACATTCACCTTGGACCTACGCTTCCTGGCTTCCTTTCACCAAACGTAGCAAATGTGCTTGTTGAAAAATTCGCAATAGCGGGCATAGGAACAGTTGACGACGACATAAAGCTCTTTATGGGCGAGTGATAGAAAATCAAACGGCAGCGGCAGATAACCGGTTTTATACGGAATCTGCTGCCGCCGTTTTTTTATTGACATTCATAAGGTCTTTTATAGAGAGCATAAGTGTCAGCTGTGCAGTAATTTGTACAGGTAGGGGAAAATATATATTTGATTAAAACAAAAAAGCAAAACCATATATTCTTATTTATATGAGATATTATGCGGTCAAAATGTTTGGTTTTGTTTATATTTTACTTGCTGTTTTTTTTGATGGCAAAACTTTTGCTGTCAATAATACTACGGTTTGAATCGCTGTAGGTCCAAAAAGTCACACAATCCCCGGCGCTGCTTTTTTTGTAGCTGTGAGGGCGATTTGACTCGATATATATACAGTCTCCGGCATTTAAACTGTAGTCTGTGCCGCTTATGGTCATTTTCAGCGATCCGCTTATTATATATCCAACCTCATCGGCTACATGCCCGTGTGAAACATGCAGGGCGTTATCGGTTACTGTCATTACAACCGAGCTCATTTGAAAATCGCCTTCAGTGGCGGCAAGATATGTTACGCCGGCATCCTGAAAAATTGTTTTTCGTTCAGCCGGTCTTGTAACTATTGAAACGTTAGTGTTTATTTTTTCAATAAGAGATGTTAATGTAATGTTTAATGCCTGACAGATAATATTAAGATTTTCTATTGTAGGGCTGTTAAGGCCGCGTTCAAGCATACTGAGGTAACTTACAGACAGACCTGTCTTTTCAGAAAGATCATTTAAGGTCATAGCGTTTTTTTTGCGAAATTCTTTAACGTGTTTTCCGATTTGTATATTCATGTTTTGCCCTCTGAGGTTTTCATTTGATTTAATGTACTTACTAATATTAACTCATTTTAATTCATAAATCAAGAATTCTGTAAACGCAAAATTTTAAACGTGTTTTCACTGAAAGATAAATTACAAAAGCATAACGATGATAGGAAACACATCAAATGAAAATTATTTGAGTGAAATTTTTGCTAAATCGGGCATAAAATTTCTTATAATTATAATTATATATAATTATATATATAAAAAATTATATAATTTTACATATTTACATATAGAAAATTTCATAGTATCATTGAATCATAAAAGAAGAGAAAAATGCTGCCATACATAGACATACGCAAGCTTGCAGAAGGTATACGGCAGAAGCTGCGTTTGCAAAGCAAACGCACTGGAAGAACGCAGATATACGAAGTATTGCCGCTTTTATTTTTAAAAATTGTGTCAAAGAAAAACATCAACACTTTTGTAACGATAAGGAGATGATTGATACGCCGCATGTAACAGTAAGAGGAATTAAAGAAGAAAAACTGCAAAGCTTTGCAAATGATTTAAAAAAGCTTGTTGTTGAGTGCACAGGTGTGAAAATCGAATATGTAAAAATTTTTTACAGCCCTGTAAAGCGTGTTGACGCAGCAGAGGAAGTTGCTGTAGACATATACTGGATGCCGCGTCCGCAGGAAATGTGCGACAGGCTGGCAAACGGCATTACCGATTTTTTTAAGGCCAGGGGCAATGATTTTGTTCAGGTTACATTTACGGAATTTAAAGGCTCTCTTTTCTATGAAAACAATGTGCATTATTAAATAATAAAGCTAAGGGGGAGTAATGTATGAAAAGGATGTGTTCCATCCTGCTTTTGACGGCTGTTTTGGCAGTATCATTAACTGCCTGCGGAAAAACAACATCGTCAAGCGGACACAGCGATGCAACGAAGGAAACTTTCAAACCGGTGGTGCTCAGGTTTGACAATCAGCATCCCGAAAACTCAATTGCAAATGAGGCCGATAAGCGAATTTGTGAAAAAATCAAAGAAGTTACCGACGGACGGGTTACCGTTGATCTCTACGGAAACAATGCACTGGGCGATTATGCCAGCGTATATGAGGAATGCATGGTAGGAACAATAGATATGGCGCATATTTCCGCCGTTGAAACGTATGATTCGAGAATGGCAGGCTCGATGCTTCCATATCTCGGCTCAAACTATGACGAGCTGCGAAAAGCTTATGACCCGGGCAATTATTTATTCAAAACAGTTTCACAAACGGCTCTTAAACAAGGACTTCATACATTTGGTTTCTTCTGTGAAGGTTTTTCAGGCACAGCAACAAAGGTTCCTGTAACAAATGCCAATAAACCGAATACGGACAAAGGTATTATAGTACGAGTACCAAGCCTTGACAATTTTTCACTTGCCGAAAAAAGACTCGGCTTCAGAACATCAACAATAGCATACTCTGACACATATACGGCAATACAGACAGGTACAGTTGATGGAACATGCGGAATGCCGCCAAACCTTGTACATCAGAATTTCCGCGATGTTACGAAATATTATTACCATTATATGATGACCCAGGAAGCAACTCAGATTTTCATGAGTGAAAAAACATGGAAAAAGCTTCTTACGGAGGATCAGGAAGCAATTACCAAGGTTATACAGGACGAATGTGCTGCAAGCTTTGATCTTGCAAAGGCTGATGACGCCAAATATATGAAGCTTTTAAAGGATGAAGGGATAAATATTACAGAGTTCAGCGATGAAGAACGCGCTGCGTTTGCCAAAGACTGCCGTGAAAACGTATGGCCTAAGCTTGCGAAAAATTCATCACAGGAATTTTTGGATAACGTACTGGCAAGCATAAAATAACAGGAGGAGGGACGAACTGATGAGTACATTGAAAAAACTTGACGGCATACTCGAAAAATGTGAAAACGGCATAGTAATCGTTACAGGCATTGTGGTATGCCTTATTATTTTCGGAAATGCCATACTGAGATACTTGTTTAAGCTTGATTTTTACGGCAACGAAGAAATAATACTGTTCTTCGCTTTCTGGCTGTATTTTACGGGAAGTTCAATTGCCGCAAAAAAACGTACGCATATCAATGCGGATATGGTAAGCATGTTTACAAAGAACATAAAAATAATAAACTCTTTTCATCTGATTCGTGATGTTATAAATATGCTGATGACAATAATAGCTTCGGTCTGGAGCTGCCAGTACGTAATGTGGTCGGCCTCAATGGGAGCCAAATCACCGGTTTTTAAATTGCCTATGCTTATTAGCCAGATACCTATAATGCTTTCGTTTTTCATATGGACGTGTTATGCGGTTCGTGATCTTTATAAAAGCATCGGCGTTATCAGAAACGGCGCCGCGTTAGAAAAGGAGGAGGATTAAGCTATGTTGGTTTTGATTGCACTTATTGTCCTGCTGATAACGTTGGTAATTGGTGTGCCTATACCTTTGGCATTTCTTGCTTCGGCGGGAAGCATATGTCTTTTTGGCGGGTACGATCCTTCGTTTTTAATGATTTTCGGCTTTAATAAAACAAACTCGATACTGCTGCTTACAATACCTCTTTTCGTGCTTGCCGGAGCAATAATGGACAAAGGCGGAATAGGCGAAAAACTGATTTCTGTAGTTGAAAAATTTGTAGGCAAGAAAAAAGGCGGGTTGGGTGTTGTATCTGTTGTTGCGTGTGCTGTATTTGGAGCTGTATCAGGAAGCTCATCGGCAACGGTAAGCTGCATAGGCTCAATAATGGTTCCGAGGCTTAAGGAAAACGGCTATCCCGACGGACTTATAGGCGCCCTTATAGCAAGCTCGGGAGTTTTAGGAATACTTATACCTCCGTCAATGCTTATGATTCTTTATGCGTGGTCATCTGGCGAGTCGGTTCTTGCATGTTTTTTGGCAACAGTTGTGCCGGGAATTACACTTGTAGTGCTGTTTTCAATAGTCAATCTGGTTTATGCAAAAAGAGATCCTAACATAAAAGTATATGAACGTGTGCTTACGGCAGCCAAGGAAAAAGAGGCGCGCAAAGCTGAAAAGAGAAAGAAAGGTTCAAGTGCCATACCTGCACTTCTTATGCCTGTAATAATACTCGGCTCTATTTACGGCGGAATATTGACGGCTACAGAAGCGGCTGCTCTTTCGGTAATATATGCAATACCGGTAGGTATATTTTATTATAAACGAATTAACGGCAAAGTGCTTAATGAAGGCCTTATATCGGCGGGCGAAACTGCCGGAGTAATAATGACAATGCTCTTTTCCGTTCAGATATTAAGCAGGCTTTACATAAGCGAAAATCTGCCGGGCATGATTTTGAATGTACTTACATCTATAAGCGACAACAAATATATCATATTGATAATGGTAAACATTTTTATGATAATTCTTGGAATGCTTATGGACGACTGCTCGGCAACAATTCTCGCGGCACCTATACTGCTGCCTGTAGTAACTTCTCTTGGAATAAGCCCGATACATTTTGCCGCGATACTGGGCGTAAATATCGGCATGGGAAATGTAACGCCGCCTACAGCGCCTCTGCTTTATTTGTCGGGTCGTATTTCGGGAGCTTCAGTTAAGGAAATGCTGGGGCCTGACCTTGCGCTTATACTTTTTGCATGGCTTCCTACGTTAATAATAACAACGTACGTGCCTGCCTATGGCGTGCTGCTTCCTTCACTGCTCGGATATGTTAAATGACGTGCTTTAAGCCTGTATAGAAAGAGAGAATAAAACGATGGTTAAATTGAGCGAATATGAAACAAAAATGGCTAACGGCGAAATGGGGCCGTTTAAACAAAAAGCCATTTCAAAAATAATAGAGTATGCCAATGCGCTTGGTGCGCAGGAGCTTTGTACTGTAACAAAGGCAACGGTTTATTTTGGATACCATTCATATCTTGATGCAATAAAAAGCGATGATTACAACGAGATATTTTCAAAAATGGTTTTATGCGAGAATTCCGATAAGGTATATAGCTTGGAAAAGTTTAGTGATGAATGTTTTTCTCAAACATGTGTTGGGCCATGCGATCACAACTGCTACAAACCGGTTGGTATTTCAAAAGAGGTATTTGACAAAAATCATGAATTTTTGGATCTTATCCGTCAGGCAGGCGTAAGTATTGCCGGAAGCTGTACACCGTATTTAAGCGGATGGCTTCCTATGCGGGGCGAGCATTTTGTTTCAACAGAATCAAGCAATATACTGTTTTGCAATTCTGTGCTTGGCGCCTGTGCAAATGCAGACGGACTGGAGGCTTCGGCCTGGTCAGCAATATGCGGAAGAACACCTCTTTGGGGAAATCATATTTTAAGCAACAGGTACGCTACACATGTGGTTGAGGTAAGGTGCAAGAGTGATACGCCATTGGACTGGGATGTAATGGGACATGCTTTAGGGCGTCTGATTACAGACGGAAATGCAAGACCGGTGCTTACCGGAGAATTTACAAGACCCGATATAATAAGAATCAAAAAGTTTTTCAGTTCCCTTGCTACTACAAGCGGCTGCGAAATATGCCATATTGTAGGAAGTACGGCCGAGGCGCCTACCCTTGAGGCGGCGCTTGACGGTCATGAGCCGGTAAGACATTTGGTATTGTCCCAGGAAGAATATGACAAATCCCTTGCGTCAATATGCGACAAGGGAAGCTGCGGCGTACAGCTTGTTGTGTTGGGATGTCCGCATTATACATTGCAGGAAATACGCGACGCGGCGTTTATGTTAGAAGGTAAAAAGGTTGCCGACGGAGTAAACCTTCAGATATGGACGGATCTGACTATGCAGTATCTGGCTGAAGTAAACGGCTATGCAGAAATAATTGAAAAAGCCGGAGCGCATCTGCTTAACAGTTCATGCCCTTTGGTTGCCGCAAGAACAGCTTATGACTTTGTAAAAACCGGATTTGTTTCCGACGGGGCAAAGCAGGCGCACTATGTTCATACTGACTTAAATTCTAAAAACGCGAAGGTTTTCTACGGAGATACCAAGCGCTGCATAGAAGCGGCAATAAGCGGAAGATGGGAGGAATAACAGTTGGAGGTAACAATTAAAATTAAAGGACGTCCGGCTTATCCCGGAAAAGCCGCCGGAGAAGCAATTGTATGCCCTAAAAGCATTCAGGGCTGGGCCGGCGTAAGCGAGGAAACCGGATGTATTATAGAAGTAGGTAATCCCGAAAGAGGAAAGTGCATTAAAGGAAAAATACTTGTAATACCATACGGAAAAGGGTCAACCGGCTGGTCGGGACATTTTCATTCAGCTGCTGTAGCGGGTTTTGCGCCTGCCGGATGGCTGTTTTCAACAATCGACTCACGCTGCGGAGTTGCGGCGGCTGCGATAGGCGTTCCGGCTGTTGCTGATTTTGCACCAAAAACGGATATTTTCAAGATTATAGAAACAGGGGACTATATTGAAATGGACGGAGACACAGGAGAGGTAACGATTACAAAAAAGAACACGGATAAACAATTAAATTGACCAAAACACAACCGTATTATGGTATGCGTTTATTTTAAAAGGAGATAAGTATGAAGCAAAAATGGGAAACAAAAAACGCGCCTATACCGTCAAAATGGATAGCCCAGGTAAGCCGTGACGATAATTTGGGGATTGCCTACATATCCGGCCTTATTGCCGGAAGTGAAGAAAATAAAACCGAAATGACGGCTGCGCAGGAAACAAAAATCATTCTTGAAAATTTAAAGAGAATAGTGGAGGACATGGGTCTTTCAATGGATAATATTATAAAAACAAATATATTTATTTCGGATATGAAGTATTTTAATGAAATGGACAAGGTGTACCGCGAATATTTTTCTCATGATAATCCTCCGGCAAGGCAGTGCGTAGGAGCTGTTATATGGGGAAACTATAAGCTGGAGATAAGCTCTGTTGCCATACTTAAATAAAGAGAAAGGCCTGATTTAAAAAGACAGGGTAAAACAGTGAAAAAACTGAAGATGGAAAATGCTGATACAAATGAAAACACTCAAAGATCACTTTCATGGACAGCCGGACTTTCTGCAGCACTTGGTGTTCCGCTGCTTATTATTCCTTCAATTGAGTATTTTGCAAAATATCTTGGCGGTATTTCAGTAGCACTATGGATAATTTCCATAGCACAGGGGTTTATACAAAACCTGGCTTATGGTGAGATGGCGGTAAATTATCCTAAAGTAAACGGTCTTCCCGGCTGCGCACAGGAAATACTTGGAAAAACAGACAAAACAGCATACAGGTTTTTAGGCGGATTTTGTGCATGGGGCTATTGGTTTGCGTGGGCGCCAATACCATCGATTTTTTCCATTTCCATTACAGAGTTTTTGTTGAGCGTGCTTCCGATAAAGCTGCCTGTGCCAAAAACAGTATTAAACATTTTTATCGGTTCCGTTATCCTTTGGCAGATGTTTTTTTCAAACCGCCGCGGATTACAGCATAACGCGGTAAAAGGATATATATTGAATTTTATTTCAATTGTTCCGCTTATTATAATCGCGGCATTACCGTTTGCTGAAGGGAAAGCCGATTTAAGCAGAGTTTTTGGCGACAGAGGGCATATGCTGTTTTCGTTAAAGCCTGTGGAAATACTTTTGACATTCGGCCTTTTCGCTATGGCGCAATGGAGTGCCTGTGCATGGGAAACAGCTGCGATATATGCTCCGGAATATAAAAATCCGGCCAAAGACACAATGAAAGCTCTTGTAAGCTGCGGCCTGATATGTCTGGCGGTATTTGTACTTATCCAGGCATCATGTATTTCTACATTTGGCGCATCAGGCAGCGCACATGCTGAAAAACCGATTTTGCTTATGCTTGCCGAAGCAGGGTTAGGTGAAAAATCAGTTTTGCCTATGGCGGCAATAATAATTGCTGCCATGCTTTCGATTATACAAACCGGTTTTTCAGGTGCTTCGCGTGCAATATACTCTATGGCCAAAGAAGGAAATTTTCCGGCGGTATTTAAAAAGCTCAATCGCTGCAATATGCCGCAAAATGCGATGCTTTTGATAGTTTTGCTTAATTATGCTCTTATAATTACAGGCAGCTCATCAGCGCTGGTGGCGGCTTCATCCGTCGGCTATTGTCTGGCAAACGGTATTTGTCTTTTTGCATATACAATATACAAATCAGGCAGCAAAAAAAGAGAAAACACCCGGTTTTCTTTGCCTTACGTGTGGATGTTTTTTGCGGCGGCATTAGCGGTATTGAATTTGGTTTGCTATATTGCGGGATTGATATACTTAAACATGCTCGACTACGGCATGATTTCAATTTCAATATGCATGATTGTAATTTTGTCTTATTTTCCTATATATTTTTTTGTCGCAATCAAGGGAAAAGAAAAGCGGTGATGCGTTTAATATCAAAACATATAAAAGCCGGAGGCTGCAAACTTTTTGTTTGTGGCCTTTGGCTTTTTTGGCAGCAAATACATGATTTGAACCAAGCCGTTATAAGCCAGGATTAACTTAAAACGGCATAAGAACAATGTGTATCGGTAAATTAAAAAAGATATTACAATTGAAAAACATGTTTTTTTAGTGCTATAACAGTTAGTTATAACTTTACACAGATAAAGTGATATTACAAACATGAATTTATATGTTTATAATAAGTGATAAATACACGATGCAGACGCAAATTGTTTGTATTCAATTTTAAAGGAGGGTTTATATGAGCAATTGTTTTGATAAGCAGGATACGGCTGAAACTGAATGCAAAAATCAGCTTCACCCATGCAGAGTCTATAAAGCTGTGGGTTTTGATGATGATGATTTGGAACGATATACAATAGGTATTGCAAATTCTTTCAGCGATGTTGTGCCGGGGCATTTTCATCTCAGACAGGTTGCGGAATTTGTTAAAAAAGGCGTTAATCTTGCGGGAGGAAACGCCGTTGAATTTGGTGTTATAGGATGCTGTGACAGCGTCGGAAACGGTACTTACGGCGGACATTACATACTTCCTTCAAGAGAAACAATTGCTGACAGCATTGAAATTATGGCCAAAGCACATCATCTTGACGGAATAGTAATGCTTTGTTCGTGCGATAAAATTGTTCCGGGAATGCTTATGGGCTGTATAAGGGCAAATATTCCCGCAATAATGGTTCCGGGCGGGCCTATGCTGAGCGGCCCTGCATATGGCGAAAAGAGCAAAGCCGACAGCACTACTGTTGCCGAGGTCTACGGAAAATATCAAAAAGGTCTTGCAAGCTGGCAGGAGGTTTTAAATCTTCAAAAAATTACACAGCCTACCTGTGGCTCATGCAATTTTTACGGAACGGCCAATACAATGAGCTGTACCGCCGAAGCGCTTGGCATGGTGATTCCGTCAGGCGGCGCAATTCCTGCCGTATATAATGAACGTTTAAGGTCGGCAAAAAAGACAGGCGAAAAAATAATGGAGCTTGTTGAAAAAAATATACGTCCAAGCGATATTGTAAACAAAAAATCAATTCAAAACGCAATTTCGTATATTATGGCGACAGGCGGCTCAACAAATGCTATAATACATATGGCGGCTATCGGCTACGAAGCCGGAATCGAACCGTCATGGGTAATAAGCGAATTTGACAGGATAAGCGGGATTATTCCGCATATGGCCAGAATAAACCCTGCTTCCAATGACTATGATATGGAGGATTTTTATAAAGCAGGCGGAGTTCCGAGGGTTATGGAATATCTGAAAGAGCATTTAAACACAGATGTAATGACAGCTTCAGGAAAAACTCTTGAGGAAAATATAAAAAATACCGACTATATGTACGGCCCATGCAATGAAAATGTTATAAGACATTTTGAAAATCCTTTCAGCACCCTGGGCGGAGTTGCAATTATGCGCGGCAATCTTGCTCCCGAAACAGGCGTGGCAAAGCCTGCGGCCATTGCCGAAGAAGTGCGCTGCTTTACTGGAGAGGCAATATGCTTTGACAGCGAAGAGGAATGCTCAAAGGCTCTTGAAGAACTCAGAATAAAGCCCGGACACGTTGTTGTAATAAGATATGAAGGGCCTAAAGGCGGTCCCGGAATGAGAGAAATGTACAGACCTATGAAAATTATGCATGGCCAGGGTCTTGCTTTAAGTACAGCTCTTATAACTGACGGACGTTTTTCAGGCACAAACAACGGCTGTTTTGTCGGGCATATATCGCCGGAAGCGGCAGAAGGAGGGCCGATTGCGCTTGTAAAAGACGGTGATAAAATAACAATAGATGTTTACAAAAAAGAACTGACACTTCATGTAAGCGACGAAGAACTGGCAGAAAGAAAATCACAGTGGAAATATGTGCCGAAAGTACAAAAAGGCTATCTTGCACGTTATTCCCAGATGGTTTCTTCAGCTGCAAGGGGAGGAATTTTAGATGGCGGAAAACACGACCATAAGGATTAACAAGGCCGCGATTGTCGGCTTTGGAGCCATAGGATGCATATACGGAAGACGGCTTTATCACTTGATGGGCGATAATTTTGCAGTTATCGCGGGCGGCAAAAGAGCCGAAAAGCTTAGGCAAAACGGTGAAACAATAAATGGCGAAAAAATAATGCCGCTTGTTGTTGAGCCTGAAAATAAATCTTGGAAGGCAGATCTTGTCATTTTTTCAGTAAAAAACTATCAGCTTGACGGTGCCATAGAGGACATTAAAAACTTGATTACTCCTGATACAATTATACTTTCAATTTTAAACGGGGTTTCTGCAAAAGAAAAAATCAACGCGGCTTATCCTCAAAACACAGTGCTTTACGGACTTAGCAAATCAGACTCGCAAAGAACTCCAGACGGAATCAACTGCACCTGGGAAGGTGTTATCCAGTTTGGCGAAGCGAAAAATACCGTTATGAGCAATCAGGTTGCGGCTGTAAAAGAGCTTTTTGACAAGGCAGGCATACCTAACGAAGTTTGCGAAGACATGCTAAGAGCAATCTGGGTCAAATTTATGAGAAATGTAGGCATGAATCAGCTTTCAGCCATTACAGGCGCTACATACTCCGCCTTTTCCGATATACCGGAGCTTAACAGGGCGTTAAGGGAAGTAATGACTGAGGTTATGTGCGTTGCCAAGAAAAAAGGAATAAACATCACAGAAAGAGACATTGAAGATTCGGTAAAAGTTATATGCAGCTCGGCTCCTGAGGGAAAGACTTCAATGCTTCAGGATATTGAGGGAAAACGGAAAAGCGAGGTTGAAAGCTTTTCGGGAAAGATTATAGAAGAAGGCAAGGAAGTTGGAGTGCCTACGCCATGGAATAACTGCCTGTATCTGCTGCTGAAAACAAAAGAAAAGCTGTACGGCGCAAAATAGAAATTCGGCATAAGATGCCGGATGTAAGAGAAATCAGAGGAACAAAAAAATCGGTTATAAATGCCACAGGCATCTGTAACCGATTTTTCTTTTAAAAACAACAGGGGCAGAAAGACTCGAACTCTCGACATTTGGTTTTGGAGAGCAGGTTCAATTCGTTTTTATCAAAAACAATATAATTTAATGTAAAAAATCAATTTTCCAAAAAAGACATTTCACTTAACGGTGAGGTGTATTTTTTTATATAATACAATTTAAGTATCAAATGTGACGTCAAGCAAAAGATTGATGATATTATAAATTTGGAAAAAATGTTGTTATTCAGACAAGCCTAATGGAGTAAAACTGCAATTTAAAGGGATTATATAAGCAATACTGTTACAAAGCCTTTTTTAAATTCATTGTCAATAAAAAGTTTTATCTTTTGAAACAAAGAACAACGACAGTGAATCTTTTTTTGTGGCAAGGCAGGAAGAGTATTTATATTTAATAATTTAATGATGTAAAAAACGTCAATGAAATCAAAGCTTTATGCCTATATATTTGACACCACTTTTGACACCACACTTAGAAAGACTAATAGGGATTTAGTGTAATCTTATTGTAATAATAAACAATTGATTTAATCTGAAATCATAACTTTTTTAAGCAAATAATACTTGAAAAGCAAAAAAGTTGTTCAAAATGTCCGTATTTCAGGCACTTTTGAACAACTTTTTCTTGGAAAATCAACAGGGGCAGAAAGACTCGAACTCTCGACATTTGGTTTTGGAGACCAACGTTCTACCGACTGAACTATACCCCTATAATATTAAACGGAGAAAGTGGGATTTGAACCCACGCGCCGCTATTAACGACCTACTCCCTTTCCAGGGGAGCCCCTTCGACCACTTGGGTACTTCTCCACAAATGCTCTACTTGCTTTTTTTAAAATGGCGGAGAGGGTGGGATTCGAACCCACGGTCCCTGACGGGATCACTGGTTTTCAAGACCAGCTCCATAAACCGCTCGGACACCTCTCCACATATTCAAAACAGCGCCTGACACCAGGCACATTTGCTATCTTACTATATCTTAAATTAAAAGTCAACACTTTTTTGCCAGTCGGTTTCATTGTTTTGAACCATGATGCCATGGATTACGAAAATCCTTGTTCAGGGCTTGACACGGCGTAATTTTGCTGAAACTTTACCGCCTATTTTTCCGCTTTCCCGTGATGTAAGAGCACCCATGCCGGCTCTTGCTATTTTTTCGGAAAATCCAAGTTCATCGGCAGTTTCGTATATCAGAAGTTCACGTTCCTTTTCGGCCTGAGTTTTTTCTTTTTTCATTTTGCTGCCTCCCAACAGGTATTTATCGGTTATTATGTCAGTTACAATAAAAAAATATCCGTTTTAACGCAGCAAAAAGCCGGCATATTTCAGCCGGCTGACAGGTTTATTGATTTTCATTTATTATGCGGTAAAGCGTTCTGTAAAGTATTTCAGGCTCTATAGGTTTTGAAAGATGCGCGTTCATTCCGGCTGCGCGGCTTTTTTCGACATCCTCGTCAAAGGCGTTTGCCGTCATGGCAATTATAGGTATTGTTTTGGCATCGTCCTTGCTCCAGTGACGGATATTGTTTGTAGCCTGAAGCCCGTCCATTATAGGCATACGCACGTCCATAAGTATGGCGTCGTAAAATCCTACAGGTGTTTTCGTAAACATTTCAAGCGCCTTTAGACCGTTTGGCGCAACCTCTACCATAAAATGCTTTGCTTCAAGAAGCGCTTTTGCTATTTCGGCGTTTATCTGGTTATCCTCAACAAGCATAATGCGCTTGCCTGTAAAATCAAAACCGATTTCTTTTAACGGCTCTTTTTCCGCATTGCCTTTTGCTTTCTGGAAAGCGGATATAAGAGTTGATTTGAATAACGGCTTGGAAATAAGCATGTTGGCTCCGGCGGCTTTTGCGTCGGCCTCTATTGCTTCCCAGTCATAGGCGGAAATGATAATGATAGTAACGTCAGGCCCGACGATAGAGCGAATCTGACGTGTGGTTTCTATACCGTCCATATCTGGCATTTTCCAATCAATGAGGATAAAATCGTAGAAAGCTGCTTTTTCGGAATTAATGCGAACTCTTTCAACGGCTTCATGGCCTGAGGTTACCCATTCGCCTATCATTCCTATATCTTTTAAGATAGAGCTTGTCTGCTCGCAGATTATTATATCGTCATCTACAACAAGAGTGTGCAGCTTTTCAAGATTATAAAAGGTTTTCGGCTGTACAACTATGGAATCGTCTATCGTAAGAGGAATGTCAATTGTAAACTCGCTTCCAACTCCGACAATGCTTCTTACACGTATAACGCCGCCCATAAGGTTTACAAGGTTTTTTGTTATGGCAAGGCCGAGACCTGTTCCGCCGAAAGAGGTTGTGGTTGATGTGTCAACCTGCTCAAAAGGCCGGAATATCTTTTCTATGTTTTCTTCGCTTATTCCGCAGCCGGTATCGTTTACAATGAAACGAAGCTTTGATACCTTATCGGTTTTTGAAAGCTGTGCTATCTCAAGAGATACCTTGCCTTTTTTGGTGAATTTAACGGCATTTCCGAGAACATTTATAAGCACCTGCTGAAGTTTCATGGCATCGCCTATATATGATTCGTCTATTTCGTTTGAAACTATGCACTCATAGTCAAGCCCCTTAACCGAGGTCTGATTATATATAATGGTGTTTATACCGGATACGAAATCACGGAAAGTAAATCTGTCGTTTTTAAGAAGCATTTTTCCGCTTTCTATTCGTGACATATCCAGTATATCATTTATAAGAGAAAGCAGATAACGCGCTGAAATGCCTATTTTTCCTATACAGTCCGATACACGCTCGTCGTTTCCTATTGCTTGGGCGGCAAGAGTATCCATGCCGATTATGGCGTTCATAGGGGTACGTATTTCGTGGCTCATGCGTGAAAGAAATGCTGATTTTGCAATGCTTGCCTGCTGGGCAGAGCTTAAGGCCGTACGAAGCTTTTCTTCCTGCTCAAGCTGCTTTTTCTGCATCTCGGTAAAATCGGTGCGGATAAGAGTGATAAGCTTGCTTTCACGGTCAATATAACTGTAGTCAAGTCTTTTGTTTCTAAGCGTTCCGTCTTCCAAAACGGTAAATGAAGCCGAGCAGTTGTTTTTGTTTTCAAGTTCTTTAAGCACATTTGAAAGAGTCATAAAGCGTATGCACGCTTCCTTTTCGTCGGCTACAACATGTTGCTTTACATACTCGCGCATTATTTTGTCGTAATCGCTTCCTCCGTGCACTTCATTAACAGCGGCGCTCTGCTGGTTTATACTTATAATTTCTATGGAGTTTTGCTCAACATCAATACATGATATAAAATCGTACTGGTTTATAAGCACGTTATTTATTATTGTATCCAAAACCTTTGTCTTGGTTATGTCTTCCGCCGTAATAAAGGCTATCAGACTGCTGCCGGAAGGTCTTGGCAAAAGATTCATTGAACATTTTGCCCAACAGGTATTTCCGGACGGCGATTTTACATAAAAGTCATGGCTTATGGAAGTGTTTCCGTTTAAATACTGCTTTAAAACCGCTTCTCTTAAAAACAGCTTTTTAAACTCGATTTTGTCGCTTTCACGGGGAAGCATTTCAAGAAACCTATCAACAACATAATCGTAAGTAACAGAATTGTTTTCAGGCTGCACAGTAAAACTGCCGGCAGCAATTTCGACCTTGTTTTCAGTAATATTTGCACGCATTGTAAGAAGATAAGTGTCAGATATCGAATCAAGGAATGCCTGAGCGTCAATATACTGCTTTTCTATTTCTTCTTCCTGCTTTTTGATTGTGTCTATGTCGCTGTAAACAGCGTACAGGTAATTTTTGTCTTCAACGGAAAACGAAACAAAGCGCACGCTTACCCATTTATATTCGCCAAAGCCTGTCATTATGCGGAAAGAACAGTGATTAGGGTCTTTTTCGCCAACATGCAGGCTGACGAAGCGTTTTATTTTTTCGCGTTCGTCGGGATGTATGGCGCAATAGGCGTCAGAAGCATAAAAATCCCACGCCTCGGCCTTTGTAAAGCCTGTCAGACGGCAAAAGCCTTCTGAAAGCGATTGAAGAATAATGTTTTTTTCGTCATTTACTATATAAAGGGCCGATATTGAAGGAAGCTTGTTTATAGTATCTATCAGATTTTTCTTAAGATTTTCGGCAAGCTTTTCTGCCTCTTTTTCGGGATCGATGTTCATATAGGAGGCGTAGCAGGTATACATTCCGTCTACCACAACGCTTGAAAGCCTTCCGCGAAGATGAATCCAGTGGATAGAGCCGTCTTCGCCAATGCAGCGGTACTTTGCGTCAAAAATATGATTTCCGCCCTTGGCAACGGTTCTGAGCCATTCGTCGATTATAATGTGCCGATCTTCGGCTAATATGCGGTTGAGAGCGTCTTTTCCCTTAAAACCGTCCCAATACTGTTTGCTTCCGTGATGAACTCTGTAGTATTCAGGATTGGTATATACAAGGTCAAAATGATTGCCTTTTATGTGATATATTCCAAGGCCAACGGGAGAATCGTCTGTAAGGGCATAATTTTCGGCAGCAAGCTTATCCGCCGTTTTTTGTGTTTCTATCAGCTTTGTTATGTCCATGCCTATAATGTCGTAAACACGTCCGTCGGAAACGGTGTCTCTTGCATAAGCGTCAAGCTGTATGTAACAGCGCGAGCCATCCGCGCGCATAGAAGGATAAGCTATGCGAAAATCCTCTCCGACAACAGCTTTTTTAAAGCACAGAGAACTAATAAGGTCTGCGCTTTCGCTGCTTATATCACACCTTATGCGGGATATAAGACCGTTTTCATAAGATTCGGGATTTGTTCCGAAAAATTTAAACAATTGCGGCTCAGGCCCGAGAAGATAAATATCATCGTTTTTAACTACGCACCTGCATGTGAAACTGCGGATACGGCACTCCTCGGAATCTAATTTCACAGTCATATTTTTACCTCCACAAAATATATACACCAACCATATTTTTCAATTATATCATATTTTGCTTTATTTTAAAGAGGGGAATGCTTAAAAATAAAGGTTTTATATATGTTTTCATATTTTTGCTTTTTTCGGAATACTCTTGTACAAAGAGGTGTTTTATATGAAAAGAGAAAATAGTGAATATTTACATAATATGAAATATATAAAGTCGCACCGTGCAGGCAAACAATCACTGGTTTTAAAAGAAAGATTAAGATTTCAGTTTTGCGTATGTGCAATACTTATAGCTGCGGTGTTTGCCATTGCTCACATACAGCAGACAAAACACATAGCTGAAAATATAAAGATTGCAATAAGAGAAGACATGACAAATGAGCAGAGAACCGCTTTAATGGAAAAAATAACTGCCGCAATAGACGGCATAAAAAATAAAAAAAGCACTACTGATGCCGTTAACGCAAATACGCAGCAAAAAAGCAGCTATATTAAGGACAGCGCGGACGATACAAACGCCACACAAAGCGGCGCTGACAGCCGAAATACAGACGCCGGCTTAAATAAAAAATGGATTGTGCCTTTAAAGGGAGTAATTACGTCGTTTTTCGGTGAAAGGGAAAACCCGACATCAGCAAATGAAAGCGCGCAGACACATGAGGGGATTGATATTGCCGCCGACGAAAATACGGGCGTATACGCTTCATGCGGAGGGAAGGCTGTGTTTTGCGGCTATAGCGAAAGCTACGGAAACGAAATAAAGATTGATTCTCCTGACGGATATGAAACTATCTATGCGCACCTTAACAGTCTGAAAATAAAAAACGGCGACACCGTAAAAGCAGGCGACCTTATAGCCGCTTCGGGAAACACAGGAGATTCTACCGGAGCGCATCTGCATTTTGGAGTATATAAGGACGGAAAGGCAATAGATCCGATGACTTTCTTTGATAAAAACGACTTTGAAAATTAAAGCCGTTTTTTTATTTTTACGTAAAAAGGGCGCATCTTTTTGGGAAGATGCGCTTTCGGCATATTGGGGTATGCCGTGAGGAAGGATGTATTATGAATATCATAGGGGTTAGCGATATTCATCTACAAAAATAGAATATATGACCACAGTGAAAGAAAAATGATTTTAATGTGAAGCTTTTGTGAAATCTTTAAATAAAAAACAACGTTGCCGGATTATATTTGACAAACGGCACCTTAAATGACGTTTAAATTAATATCTTGTAACTTGGAGTATAAAACTGTATAATTATAACGATGCAAAAATAACAGGAAAGCCGGTGAAATTTTGTGTACGAAAGACACAGAAGAAGACGTAAAAACAGACTGAAAGGCATAATAATAGCGGCGGTTTCAATTATTGCGCTGGCGGCAGTATGTTTTGTGGCCGTAAGGGCTTACAGATACGCTTTCAACAACGCCAAAAACTATGCGAAAAATGCCGATTCAAGTTCTGCTTCAAGCGCGGTTTATGGAGAGGCGGTAACGGTAACAATACCGGAGGGCTCTTCTACAAAAGATATAGCAAACATATTAAAAGAAAAAGGACTTATAAATAATACGCTGCTTTTTCGTTTTCAAAGCCGCTATAAGGGTTATGACGGTGAGTATATAAAGGGAACATATACGCTTTCAAAGGGAATGAAAAACGATACGCTTATGGATATTCTTTCAAGCGGAAAACAACAGGACGGCACAGTAAAGGTGACGGTTCCTGAGGGCTATACGGCAAACCAGATAGCCGAGCTTCTTGAAAAAAACGGAATCGTCAGCGCCGAAAGCTTCATTAACGAAATGAATAACGGTACATTTGATTATGAGTTTTTAAAGAACATAACAGGACGTGATTACAGGCTTGAGGGATATCTTTTCCCGGCGACATACGAGTTTGACAAAAATACGGACGCGCATAAGGTAATAACGGCCTTTCTCGACAGGTTTAACATAGAGTATACAAACATACTGAAAAACGCGAAAAGCAGTTATACTTCAGACCAGCTTGTAACGATTGCGTCGATAATAGAGTCGGAGATACAGGTGGATTCCGAAAGACCGGTTGCGGCGGGAGTCATATATAACCGTCTTGATAAAAAAATGAAGCTGCAGATAGATTCTACTGTTCAGTATGCACTTAAAACCAGAAACGAGTCGGTAACATATACAGATATTGATGTTGATTCGCCATACAATACCTATAAATACACAGGACTTCCGCCAGGCCCTATATGCTGCCCGGGAGAGGCGTCGATTAAAGCGGCAGCCGAGCCTGAAAAAAATGATTATATATATTATGTGCTTAAGAAAAAAGGCAGCGGCGAGCATGTGTTTACGGCAAGCTACGAGGAATTTTTAGCCGCGAAGGAAGCCTACAAAAATTCGGCGCAATAAACGGAGATTTATAATGAATTACGTTACAGATGATTATTTAAGTAAATATCTAAGGCTCATACAGCCGCCGTATGACGGAGTTTTGGGAGAAATACAAAAAGAAGCCGAGGAAAAACAGGTTCCCATAGTGCCGCATGAGGTGGCAAGGCTTTTGAGCACCTTGCTTTCGATAAAAAAGCCAAAGGAAATACTTGAGATAGGCACGGCCGTTGCGTTTTCCGCAGGGCTTATGTCACGCTATATTGAAAAAGGCGGACATATTACTACTATTGACAGATATGAGGTAATGCTTAAGGACGCCAGGGAAAATATAAAACGCATGGGCCTTGAGGAAACCATAAAGCTTATTGAGGATGATGCGGCAAATGTTTTGCCGAATCTTACGGGGCCGTATGATGTCATTTTTCTTGATGCGGCAAAGGGACAGTATATACAGTTTCTTCCGCACATATTAAGGCTTCTGCCTATAGGCGGAGTGCTTGTGGCGGACGATGTTCTTCAGGGCGGAACAATTGCAAAATCAAGGTTTGAACTTGAACGACGCCAGAGAACGATACATAAAAGAATGAGGAATTTCCTTTGGGACATATCGCATCTTGAATGCCTTGAATCGTCGATAATACCTATAGGCGACGGGGTTGTGGTAAGCTGCAAGACAAAGGAATATATACCTTCTGAAGGAGATTTCAGCGATGATTGAAAAAAAAGCGGAGCTTCTTGCGCCGGCAGGAGATTTGGAAAAGCTTAAAATTGCGGTGCTTTACGGCGCGGATGCCGTATATCTCGGCGGTGAAGCCTACGGGCTGAGGGCAAAGGCAAAAAATTTCGACCTTGAAACAATGAAGGAAGGCATAGATTTTGCCCACAGTCATGGCGCAAAAGTTTATGTTACGGCAAATATATACGCACATAACGAAGATTTTGAAGGAATGGCCGAATATTTCAAAGAAGTTTACAAAATCGGTGCAGACGCGCTTTTGATTTCAGACCTTGGAGTGTTTTCGGTTGCAAGCAAGGCCGTGCCTGAAATGGAGATACATGTGTCAACACAGGCAAACAATACCAACTTCGAAAGCGCGTGCATGTGGTATAAGCTCGGAGCAAGACGGATAGTGGCTGCAAGGGAGCTGTCGTTTGCAGAGATTAAAAAAATAAGAGAGAATATACCGTCTGACATGGACATAGAGGCTTTCGTGCATGGCGCAATGTGCATTTCTTATTCGGGAAGATGTCTTTTAAGCAACTATCTTACCGGAAGAGATTCAAACCGCGGCGAATGCGCTCATCCTTGCCGCTGGAAGTATTATCTGACGGAAGAAACACGTCCCGGGGAATACATGCCTGTCATCGAAAACGAAAGAGGTACGTTTATTTTCAATTCAAAGGATCTGTGCATGATAGAGCACATACCGGAGCTTTTGGACGCCGGAGTAAAAAGCTTTAAAATAGAAGGACGTATGAAAACGTCGTTTTATGTAGGCTCCGTTGTAAAGGCCTACAGACAGGCGATAGACGATTATTTTGAAGATCCTGAAAAATATGAAAAAAACAAAGAGTTTTACGTTTGCGAAGCTTCAAAGGCAAGCCACAGAAGCTATACGACGGGTTTTTATTTCCATAAGCCTGACGGAAACGAACAGATATATTCAAACAGCGCCTACGAAAGAGGCTACGATTTTGTAGGTATGGTAGAAAGCTATGATGAAAAAAACGGTACTGCATTTGTAACGCAGAGAAACAAATTCAGCGTGGGTGATGTCTGTGAAGTAATGCCGGCAAGCGGCGCTGACTGGGACATGAAAATAGAAAAAATGCAGGACGAAAACGGCGTAGGGATATTAAGCGCCCCACATGCCCAGCAGCTTGTAAAAGTAAAGTTTGACAGGCCGGTACAAAAGTATGACATGCTTATTAAAAAAATAAACTGACGGAGGTATCGACATGAAAAAGAAATTGTTATCATCACTGCTGATTGTGGCAGTCCTTACCGCAGCATCAGTTTTGCCGTCTTACGCAGACGGCGTTACCGTAACAAACGGCGAGGCTGTGACTGTTGCGCCCGACGGAGCAAACAGCGCCGAAGATAGCCCAGACAAAGACAATATACCGGCGCAGGCCGAATATGTCGCTTTTGAAGGCAAGGTATCGGATATTACGGATTCAGACGGATATAAGAGAATAAGTCTTGAAAATGAAAACGGCGGAATAGTCGGAAATATCAAGCAGGGAACGACGGTAATCGATTCAAAGGATATGAGCTATAAAAAGACAAGCGATATCGCTTCAGGCGACAGGCTCATGTTTATAATACCGGGCAATTCACCAATGACGGCAAGCCTTCCGCCTATAAGCTCGTCTGTAAGGGCAATAATTATTGAGCATGACGGAATAAACGTAAAAACAGCGGTTTTTGATGAAAATATGACTGACAGCGAAAATACACTTAAGCTCAATATCGCAGATTCAACGCCTATAACGCATATCGACGGTTCAAAGGTAAGGTTTACAAAAGACGACATCAAAAACAAACAGTGCCTTGTAACATATACTGTTTCAACAAGAAGTATACCGGCGCAGACAACGCCTTTGAGTGTAATGATTTTATCCGGGGATATGTCGGTTGATCCTACGGTTGACGTGACTGTTAAAAAAACAGGGCTAAGGGAGCTTGCGGAAAGCCACGGGTATACGGTTGAATGGAGCGCAAACGACAAGCCTGTTGTTATAAAAAATAAAAGCAGTGAAATAACCGTTGTTTGCGGTTCGGATATTATAACAGTTGACGGGAAAGAGGAAAAGCTTGAGTCTGCTGTAAGTCTTGAAGAGTCAAAAATGATGGTTTCGGCGGATATTGCCGTATTTTTAAATGCTTCTTTGAAATAAGTTCTGCATAAAACATGGAAAAGAGATGTTTTCATTGCCTACAGCCGTTATTTTAAACAATATAGAAAAAAGCAAATTTGTGCGTGATGAGGCAGAAAAGCTTGGCTACAAAGTGTATTATCACGAGGGCGAAAGCGTGCCGTTAAGCGAGGAAGAGCTTGGATGTGACGTGCTTGTGCAGCATATGGTTTTTAAATATAACGACATAAGCAAATTCAGAAATCTGAAATATGTCTGTGCCGCAATAGTCGGAACCGATGCCCAGCCTATAGAGGAGCTTAAAAAAAGAGGAATATTATACTCAAACGCAAGGGGCGTATACGACATACCGATATCGGAGTTTGTTGTAATGCGCGTGCTTGATATATTTAAGCATTCAAGGGACTTCGATGTGGAAAAAGCCGGCCGCATTTGGGAAAAAAGGCATGACATAGGCGAGCTTACAGGACGCAGGGCGGCCATAGTGGGAACAGGCGGAATAGGCTGCGAAACGGCACGGCGCCTGAGCGCGTTTGATGTTGACTGCATTGGCTTTAGCAGAAGCGGCGCAATGAAAAATTATTTTAAAGAATGTTATCCTATTGAAATGCTTGCACAAAAAATAGGCGGGTGTGACATAATAGTTTTGTGCGTACCGCTTGAGAGCAATACGTTTCATATTTTTAACGCAAAAATGTTTGAAAATATAAATAAAGACGCGGTGCTTATAAATGTTGGCAGAGGTGCGCTTATTGATGAAAACGCGCTTTATGATGTGCTTTCAGCCGGGAAAATAAAGGCGGCGGCACTGGATGTGTTTGAAAAAGAACCTCTCGACAAAAACAGCCCGCTTTGGGAGCTTGACAATTTCTGGTATTCGCCTCACAACAGCTTTAATTCAAATAAAACAAGCGGCAGGATGGCGGCTCTTTTGACAGGCAATCTTAAAGCCTATATTGAGGGAGGAAAACCAAGCAACCTCTTATATGAGGTATGAATACATAAGACATGTAAAAAAATCGGTAAAAACTGAAAATAACACTTGATTTTTTTCTGAAATCATGGTATCAATAAATGAGTAAGTTAATTATGACTTGAACAAGGGCGTTCTCATTTAGGTGGGAGCGCTTTCTGTGTTTATAGTCTTATGTATAGCCAAGGCATGACAGTAAATTTATAGAAAGGGTTGTGACATTATGGAAAAAATATCAATACCGGAAATTTACGGCATGAATGTGTTCAATGATGTGGTAATGCGTGAAAGGCTTCCGAAAAAGATTTATAAAGAGCTTAAAACAACAATAGAAAACGGTGAGGAGCTCAAACCGGAAACCGCCGAGGTTGTGGCAAACGCCATGAAGGACTGGGCGATTGAAAGAGGCGCAACTCACTATACACATTGGTTTCAGCCAATGACAGGCATTACAGCCGAAAAACACGACGCTTTTATTTCGCCTACGGAAGACGGCAGGGCAATAATGGAGTTTTCCGGAAAAGAGCTTATAAAGGGCGAGCCTGATGCTTCATCCTTTCCTTCAGGCGGTTTAAGAGGTACTTTTGAGGCAAGAGGCTATTCTGTTTGGGACTGCACATCTCCGGCTTTTCTTAAAGAAGATGCGGCCGGCGTAACGCTTTGCATACCAACGGCTTTCTGCTCATATACAGGAGAGGCGCTTGACAAGAAAACTCCGCTTCTTCGCTCAATGCAGGCGATAAATGTTCAGGCTTTGAGGATCTTAAGACTTTTCGGTGATACACAGACTAAGAAAATAACAACGTCCGTTGGCCCGGAGCAGGAGTATTTCCTTATTGACAAGGAACTTTACGACCAGAGAAAAGACCTTATTTTTACAGGCAGAACGCTTTTCGGAGCCGTTCCTCCAAAGGGTCAGCAGCTTGACGACCATTATTTCGGAACTCTTAAGGAAAGAGTTGCCTGCTTTATGCATGACCTTGACGTTGAATGCTGGAAGCTTGGCATTTCGGCAAAGACTGAACATAACGAGGTTGCTCCCGGCCAGCATGAGCTTGCGCCTATTTATGACGATACAAACGTTGCAACTGATCACAACCAGCTTATAATGGAGTATATGAAAAAAATTGCTCCGCGTCATGGTCTTGTGTGCCTGCTTCATGAAAAACCTTTTGCCGGCTTAAACGGCTCAGGAAAACACAATAACTGGTCTTTGTCAACAGACGGCGGAAGAAACCTTCTTGACCCGGGGAAAGAACCGCATAAGAACAAGCTGTTTTTAACTTTCCTTCTTGCGGTAATAAAGGCTGTAGACGAATATGCACCTCTTTTGAGACTTTCGGCGTCAAACCCGGGCAATGAACAGAGGCTTGGTGCACAGGAGGCTCCCCCTGCTATAGTATCTGTTTTCCTTGGCGAACAGCTTGAGGACATTCTTGAGCAGATAGAAGCCGGAAGCCTTACAAACAGCAAAAAAGGCGGAAAGATGTCGATAGGTGTAAATACTTTGCCTATGATCAAAAAAGACGCTACAGACAGAAACAGAACCTCACCTTTTGCTTTTACAGGAAACAAGTTTGAGTTCAGAATGGTTCCGTCGTCAGCTTCAATATCAGGCCCGAACTTTGTGCTTAATACAATAGTTGCCGACACGCTTAAGGATTTTGCGGACGAACTTGAAAAAGCCGAGGATTTTGAAAAGGCTCTCGGAAAGCTTATGCAAAGGACAGTAAAGGAACATAAGAGAGTAATTTTCAACGGCAACGGTTATTCCGACGAGTGGGTGGCTGAGGCTGAAAAGAGGGGTCTTCCAAACCTTAAGTCTATGGTAGACGCAATCCCATATTACACGATGCCTAAGACAATAAAGATGTTTGAGGAGCACAAGGTGCTTACAAAGGTCGAGGTTGAGTCAAGAGCGGAGATAAAGTATGAGGACTACATAAACAAGATGACAATAGAGGCCGGAACAATGGTCGATATGATAGCAAAGCAGATAAAGCCGGCGGTAATAGATTATGCCGGAAACGTTGCCTCATCAATAGCGGCTATTGAAGCAGTAGGCGCTGATGCGTCTGTTGAAAAAGAGCTTTTGTCAGATCTTACCGTAAATCTTGCAGCCCTTGAAAAAGGCTTTAAGGATATTAAGGCAACTCTTGCAAAAGCACAGGCCGTTGACGACCTTAAGGATAAAGCAAATGCATTTAAGGATAACGTGGTAGAAGCTATGAAGAAAGCAAGAATTTCGGCAGACGAGCTGGAAATGCTTGTTGACGAAGAATACTGGCCGTTTCCTACTTATGGCGAACTGCTTTTCAGCGTTTGATTGTAAAGGCAAAAATATTTTGCAGACACGGATTGATTTCTGTGTCTGCTTTTTTAATTTGGGAAACATTTGCAGTTGTAACAGCTTTTTATTTAAAAGTATGTAATGTTAAGTTATTTGGCGTTATAATAAAAATGTTTTGAAGGGAGATGTTAAGAATTAGCAGCCAGAATAAAAAAATTTTAAGACAGCTTTTTATAAGCACGTTTTATATAAGCGCCTTTACTTTCGGAGGCGGTTTTGTAATAATAACGTTCATGAAAAGCACATTTGTAGATAAGCTTCACTGGATAGACGAAAAAGAAATGCTTGACATTACAGCCCTTGCCCAGTCGGCACCGGGAGCTATTGCCGTAAACGCGGCCATACTTGTCGGGTGGAAGGCGGCCGGCTTTTTTGGAATGATTATCGCTGTTTTGGGCACTATACTTCCGCCTATGATAATACTGTCGGTAATTTCGATATTTTATTCTGCTTTTGCAAGCAATATGTATGTGGCTTTGGTGCTTAAAGGAATGCAGGCGGGGGTTGCGGCCGTTATATTTAACGTGGTATGCGGGCTTGGGAAAAACGTATTAAACAGCAAAAGCGTTTTGTCTGACACAATAATGGTGCTTGCGTTTATTGCAACTTATTTTTTGAAAGTCAACGTTATTTATATAATACTTGCCGCAATAGCGACCGGAATTATAAAATCAGTTTTCAGCAGGAAAGGAGCGAGTGAAAAAAATTGATATATATAAGCCTTTTTTTTAGTTTTTTTCAAATCGGCCTTTTTGCCATAGGCGGCGGCTACGCGGCAATGCCCCTTATTGCCCAGCAGACAGTTGAAATCCACAAATGGCTTACCATGAGCCAGTTTACAGACCTTGTGACTATAGCGGAAATGACTCCAGGGCCGATTGCCATAAACGCGGCAACTTTTGTCGGAACACGCATGGCAGGCTTGACCGGTGCTGTTAGCGCAACATTTGGCTGTATACTGCCGTCATGCCTTATAGTATCTTTTCTTTCTTTTATATACAGAAAATATAAAAATGCCTCCGGCTTTGCAAGTGTTTTAAGCTGCCTTAGGCCGACAGTAGTGGCTCTTATTTTAAGCGCCGGAATAGCGATATTAAAAACGGCTGTATTTAAAGGAAAGGCAGATGTAATAAATGCCTGCCTTTTTGTGTGCGCTTTTATTGTATTAAGAAAATTTAAAACGAATCCAATTCTTGTTATGAGCCTTTGCGGCGCGGCCGGACTTGTTGCGAATCTTATTGCAAGAATGGCGTAGAGTAAAAAAATTACTGCCCGTCCGCCTTTTTGATTACTTTTTTTACATTTTTTTCGAATTTTGTTCTTGGAAGCATGACCATGTGACCGCAAGTGGTGCATTTTATCCGAAAATCAATGCCTGTGCGTAAAACTTCCCACTGGGTTCCGCCGCACGGGTGCGTTTTTTTCATCTGAACAATGTCGCCTACTGAAAAATCCATTTGTCGTTTCCTCCGTTTTTATGGGTGATATTGGCTTAAAGTAAAATTTTTACTCAAAAGCGGGTTATTGATTCATTTGGTATTGCGTGGTATCATAAAGTTGTGCTAAGATATAATTTAATTATATGATAAATTTTCCTTTTTACAAGGATTATAATCAGCAGGGAGATGAGGTTTATTGAAAACCATAGGTATTATAGGCGCAATGGATGAGGAAGTGGCCTTTATAAAGGGGGTTGCGGAGATAATATCGGCCAAAAATATTATCGGCCTTGACTTTTACGTTGGCAAATATGGCTCAAACAGTGTTGTAATAGTAAAATGCGGTATTGGCAAGGTAAACGCCGCTGCGTGTACGCAGGTATTGATAGACCATTTTGCGGTTGACTGTGTAATAAACGTAGGCGTTGCAGGCGCGATATATAAAGAACTTAAAATAGGCGATGTAGTTATTTCTTCCGACACTGTTCAGCACGATATGGATGCCACATCATTCGGTGATCCTATTGGAATGATACCAAGAATGAAGGAAAGTCTTTTTAAAGCGGACGACAGCCTTATTGCTCTTGCCAAGGACGCAGGAAGTCTTCTTGAGGGACATAACGTATACGTAGGCAGGGTAGCAAGCGGCGATCAGTTTGTGTCAAGCATGGAGAAAAAGGAGTTTATATGGAACACATTTAAGGGTTACTGCGTTGAGATGGAAGGCGCTTCCATAGCGCAGGTATGTTACCTTAACAAAATTCCTTTTGTAATTGTGCGTTCTATATCCGACAATGCTGACGGAGAGGCAAACATAAGCTTTTCCGAGTTTGTTGGCACTGCGGTTAAAAATTCAAGCGTAATACTTCAGGAGCTTATAAAAAATATCTGATTTAAGATGAATTCGGAGGTGCGGTATGGCAACAAAGGCAAAATTCAAATGGGATGAAATAAACAAGGAAAACCCTATGCTTTCTATGGCAAGGGCTACAATAGAAACAGCATTTTACGGCAACAATGTCGAAAAGGTGAATTCGCTTGCCGAATGCTATAATCTGGCAATGAAGGCACCCGGAACGGTAGTTACGGACATCCCTGTTGAAAGACCGGAAGAGGTAGGTCTTGAAGCAGGCGCAAAGGTGCTTTTGTTTAACGACGGAAACGTAACGGGAAGAACTGCGGCCGCAAGAAGAATAGTTGGCGAGCCGGGAGTAGATGTTAAAAAAATCTGCGGCGAAGTGCGTGATGCGGTATACGCTACAAGAAAGAAAAAGCTCTATCATGCCCAGGCATATATCGGTCTTGACAAAGACTTTATGGTAAAGGCACATCTGCTTATACCTGAAACACATGAAATGCTTATGTACAACTGGCTTTTGAATTTCCAGTACATAACAGACGAATATACAAAAATGTACCGCACATCCAACCAGATGAATAACGAGGGCGATATTTATTTCTTTGCGGATCCCGACTGGAGTCATCCTGATTATCCGCTTGGACTGGCGTTTTTCGACCCGACGCATAACTGCGCTGCTGTTTTAGGGCTTAGATATTTTGGTGAGCTTAAAAAGGGTACGCTTACCCTTGCATGGGGAATTGCAAACAGAAACGGATATGCTTCCTGCCACGGCGGACAAAAGAGATATAACCTTGCAGACGGCAAGAAATTTGTTGTAGGCGTATTCGGCCTTTCCGGTTCAGGAAAATCAACGATTACACATGCAAAGCACGGCGGAAAGTACGATGTTACAGTGCTTCATGACGATGCTTTCATAATTTCATCGGCAAACGGCTCATCCGTTGCTCTTGAGCCGTCATACTTTGATAAAACACAGGATTATCCTATGGTTAGTCCGGACAACAAGTACCTTCTTTCCGTTCAAAACGTAGGCGCGACCCTTGACGAAGACAACAGGGTTGTACTTGTAACAGAGGACATAAGAAACGGCAACGGCCGTGCAATAAAGAGTAAATTGTGGTCGCCAAACCGTGTTGATAAGCTTGATGAGCCGATAAATGCAATTTTCTGGCTTATGAAGGATCCTACGATTCCGCCAATTATAAAGCTTAACGGCCCTGTACTTGCTTCAACTATGGGCGCCGCGCTTGCAACAAAGCGTACGACGGCTGAAAGACTTGCACCGGGAGTTGATCCTGACGCGCTTGTATTTGAGTCATACGCAAATCCGTTCAGAACATATCCTCTTAAGGACGATTATGTTAAGTTTAAAGCGCTTTTTGAAGAAAGGCACGTTGACTGCTATGTGCTCAACACCGGTTTTCTTATGGACAAAAAGATACCTAAGGAAGTTACACTCGGCTGCATAGAGGCCATTGTGGAAGGCAAGGCAACATTTAAAAAGTGGGGCAATTTCAGCGACATAGACATAATGGAAATAGACGGCTTTGTTCCGGAATTTAACGATGAAAAGTACAAAACAACGTTAAGAGCAAGACTTAAGGACAGACATGACTTTATCGAAGGCAGAAAAACGGCAAAAGGCGGCTATGATGAATTGCCTGCTGAAGCCATTGAAGCGATTGATAAGCTTATGAAAGAGCTTGGCTGATAAAAAAATTATTTTTCGGCGGCACGTTACTTTCGTGCCGCTTTTTCTTTATTGAGGTATATTATGACAAGAAACGAGATACTTGAAAAAATATCGGCGGTAAGCACTGAAAGGCTTAAAAATTTCAGCCAAAAACTAATACCCGGTACAAAAATATTGGGTGCGAATGTGCCGAAGGTACGTGACATTGCAAAAGAATATGCTTCACAGTGTGACAATTGCGATTTTGAATATGAGTATTTCGAGGAAACGATATTTTCCGGATTTATAATTTGTTTTTCAAAGGCTGATATAAAAGACAGACTTGAAAAATTGAAAGATTTTATTCCGCACATTAAAAACTGGGCGGAATGCGACAGTGTTGTATCAGCGTTTAAATTTGGCAAAAAAGAAAGCGACACGGTTTGGAACTTTGTAAAGGAATATTTTTATAAAGCCGGAGAATTTGAAAAACGTTTTGCTGTTATTATGGCGCTTTCGCATTTTTGTGATGAAAAACATATTGACGAAATACTTGAAATAGCACAAAATATAAAAAGCGGTCAGTTTTATACCGACATGGGTCTTGGATGGCTTTTATCGGTATGCTTTATTAAATTTAAAAGCCGGACGCAGGAGGCTTTAAAAAGCGGCCGCATAAGTAAAAAGGTGCTTGGCATTACGCTTTCAAAAATCAGACAATCCAAAAGAACAAGCGAAGACGAGAAAAAATATGCCGAAGTGCTTATAAACAGCGGAGGAAAATAATGGATTATATAAAAGTATTTGTTGAAACAAGTGAAATCGGCATAGAAATGGTAAGCGGGTTATTGCTCTCAAACGGGATAACCGGCCTTATGGTGGAGGACAAACGTGATTTTGACGAGTTTCTCGAAAACCCAAACCGTGAGTGGGATTATGTTGCGGATGAGCTTGTAAATGAAAAAAAGAATAAAAACGGAGTAACGTTTTATGTTTCGGACAACGCTTCGGGAATTGAAAGCCTTAGGGGAATAAAAGCCGGACTTGAAAGGCTGAAGAAAACGGAAACAGAATTTGAGCTTGGTTCACTAAAGCTTGAAACTGAAAACGTGAAAGCCGAAGATTGGGAAAATAACTGGCGAAAATATTTTAAGCCATTTGCCGTCGGCGAAAAAATAATGATAAAGCCTTCGTGGGAAACAATAGACGGGCCGACAAACAGGATAATACTAAATATAGATCCGGGACATGTTTTCGGCACAGGCTCGCATGAAACAACACAGTGCTGCATTGAGCTTATAGAAAAATATATAAATAAAGACGATAAAATTGCCGACATAGGCTGCGGAAGCGGAATACTTTCAATAGCCTCGCTTCTGCTTGGGGCAAAAAAGGCGGATGCCGTAGACATAGACCCAAACGCGGCTGAAATTGTTGCCGAAAACTGCAAGATAAATGGTATCGAAAAGGAAAAATTTAATGTATATTCCGGAGATATTCTGGAAAACGAAACTTTGCAAGATAAATTCAGAGGCCAAAGCTATGATATTGTGGAAGCAAATATAGTAGCCGATGTAATAATCGCACTTTCTGATTTTGTGCCGTATGTAATAAAGGAAAAAGGTATTTTTATTTGCAGCGGAATAATTTCCGAAAGAGTTGAGGATGTTTATGACGCGCTTTTCAAAAATGGTTTTGACGTGCTTGAAACCAAGCGAAAAAAAGACTGGTGCGCCATAGCTTCGCAAAAAAGATAGGAGAAGGATATGCCTAAATATTTTGCACAAAAGAAAAATATAACCGATAATCAAGTTTTGCTTACCGGCGACGAGGCATACCATCTGGCAGTTACGATGAGGGCGCAAAATGGTGAAAAAATAATCGTCTGTGACGGTGAAAACACCGACTACGACTGCGTTTTGACTGATATTGCAAAAGATCGCGTATGCGCTGAAATCACAGAAAAACGTAAAAGTGATTCTGAGCCGGATACGTATGTTGTGCTTTTTCAGGGGCTTCCAAAGGCCGACAAAATGGAACTTATAATACAAAAATGTGTTGAAATAGGCGTAAGTGAAATTGTGCCCGTAATTACAAAAAGAACTGTGGCAAAAATTGAGGACGAAAAAAAAGCTTCCAAAAAGCTTGAACGCTGGAACAAAATATCTGAAGCTGCGGCAAAACAAAGCGGCAGAGGAATAATACCGAAAATCAAAGAGCCTGTAAGTTTCAAGGCGGCCGTTGAAAAGACAAAAGACCTTGAAAGCGCCATAATACCATACGAAAACGAACACGAAACCGATCTGAAAAAATATACGGCTGAAAACAAGCCAAAGAGCATTGGCGTTTTTATTGGGCCGGAAGGCGGATTTGACGAAAATGAGATTTCTTTGGCGGTTCAAAACCACATAACGCCGGTTACATTGGGGCGGAGAATACTTAGAACGGAAACAGCCGGAATGATTGCCTCGGCAATACTTGTTTATGAGCTTGGTTAAGCCGGCGGAGAAAGGAAAAACAATGAAAGTTTATTTTGATAACGCGTCTACCACAAGGGCTCTTCCTGAGGTATGCGCTCTTATGACAAAAATTTATACCGAAAATTACGGCAATCCAAGCTCAGTAAGCACAATGGGCCTTGAAGCCGATAACATTCTTAAAGCTTCGGCAAAAAAGCTTGCGGCACTTATAAACTGCGAGCCGGAGGAGATATATTTTACATCCGGCGGTACAGAAGGCGACAACTGGGCGGTATTCGGCACGGCCCGCGGCTATATCCGAAGCGGAAAGCACATAATAACAACAAAAACCGAACATCCGGCGATACTCAATCCTTTTAAGGTTTTGGAAGAGGAAGGATGGGACGTGGATTATATAGACGTTGACGAAAAAGGCCGCATAGACATTGAACGTCTTGCAGAGCTTATAAGAAACGATACAGTGCTTGTAAGCATAATACTTGTAAATAACGAAACAGGAACAATTCAGGATGCTCAGACAATAGGAAGAACAATAAAGAGCAAAAACCCGAAGACACTTTTTCATATAGATGCGGTACAGGCTTTTGGAAAATACAGGATAGACGTAAAAAAGTGGAATGTCGATATGCTTTCGGCAAGCGGCCACAAGTTTAACGCCCCAAAGGGCACGGGAATTTTTTATATGAAAAAAGGGCTTAAGGTAAAGCCTTTGCTCTACGGCGGCGGACAGCAGAAAAACAACAGGCCCGGTACGGAAAATACGGCGGGAGCGGCGGCAATTGCTCTTGCGGCGGAGGAAAGCTACAGGGATTACGAAGAAAACACACTGCGTATACGCAGGCTTAAAGAATATTTGTATGACGGGATAAAGAAAAATATAACCGGAGTTTTTCTAAACGGCGAATCGATAGATAAAGCAAGCCCGTATGTTCTTAACTTAGGTTTTGAAAATATAAGAAGCGAGGTGCTTTTGCACGCTCTTGAGCAAAAGGATATTTTTGTATCGGCGGGAAGCGCATGTAACAGCAAAAAAAACGTTCAAAGCTCTGTGCTTAAGGCAATGGGGAAAACTGACGATCAGATTCAGGGCTCGATACGTTTCAGCTTTTCAAGATTCAGCACAACAGAAGAAGCGGATTACGTAATAGCTGCACTTAAGGAAACTGTGCCGCTTCTTCGCAGATTTCAAAGATAACTTCCAAACGAGGTGAATTTTTTTGGATAAGGAAAACGTGCTTATCGTCAAATACGGCGAGATAGCAATGCGGAAAAACAACAGAAAACTCTTTGTAACACAGCTTTTGCAGGCCATAAGAAAAAATATCGACGAAGACGGCGATTTTTATGTTGTCCGCGAGCAGGGCAGGCTTATAGTTGAAAGCCGTGGCGGGGAAATGGATACCGACAGGCTGATACCGAAAATAAACCGGATATTCGGAATACTGGGCGTCTGTCCGGGGATAAGGCTTAAAGACAAAAGCATAGAAAATATTGAAAAAAATGCCCTTGAATTTTTCAAAAAATACAGAAACGGCGAAAAAACATTTAAGGTATTAACAAAGCGAAGCGATAAACAGTACCCTCTTTTGTCAAACGACGTGTCGGCAGAGGTAGGCGGATATATACTGGATAACTGCAAGGACATAAGCGTAGATGTGCATGAACCGGAAGTAA
>Ga0183095_10414_pt1 | contig 143850 bp, 135 predicted proteins | sample BioMet4_FD_130346 | JGI IMG/M metagenome (GOLD analysis project Ga0183095, IMG submission 130346) | Microbial communities from bioreactor (seeded with sewage sludge) at LBNL, California, USA - Biofuel metagenome 4 (v2) (version 3) | ecosystem: Engineered > Bioreactor > Anaerobic > Unclassified ...
AACTGTTATTGTCATTAGAATTCATCTCTAATGTCCTCCTTTTGATATATCTTGTTGCAGTTGGCAGACCGCAGCTTTATTATATCAAAAGGAGTTTTTCTGTTATATGGAACGCTAAAGCTTTTTTTGAACTCCCCGGCATAGCCGGGGGTTTTCGTTATACAAAAAAGCGGCATTAGCTGTTTCACTAATGCCGTTTGATTGATTGAGTTTATCAGGATTACTTATTTTTTATAAAATTCCAGTTATCCCTGCACATGTCGTCAAGGCTGTACTTGGCTTCCCAGCCGAGTTCTTTTTTCGCCTTTGTAACGTCGGCGTAACATTCGGCAATGTCGCCGGCTCTGCGCGGAGCAATTTTGTACTTTACGGTTTTGCCGCTCGCCTTTTCAAAAGCGTGTACCACATCGAGTACGCTGCTGCCTTTGCCGGTGCCGAGGTTATAAGCCTGTGCGCCCACAATATGGGGGAGTTTTTCAAGCGCTTTCAGGTGGCCGGTGGCAAGGTCGCAAACATGGATATAATCGCGCACGCCGGTTCCGTCCGGTGTCGGATAGTCGTCACCGTAAACGCTGAGGCACTGGAGTTCGCCGACCGCAACCTTCATGATATAAGGCATCAGGTTGTTCGGAATCCCGTTCGGGTTTTCGCCAATCAGTCCGCTTTCGTGTGCGCCAATCGGGTTGAAGTAGCGCAACAGCGCAACCTTCCAGTTTTTGTCGGCAAAGCAGACGTCCTGTAAAATGTTTTCAATCATCAGCTTGGTTGTGCCGTACGGATTGGTGGTGGAAAGAGGCATATCCTCGCTAAAGGGAGCCGTATTGTTCATTCCGTAAACGGTTGCGGAGGAACTGAATACCAGCTGATAAACCTCATATTTCTTCATCAGTCTTAACAGATTGATGGTACCGGTCAGGTTGTTATGGTAATATTCCAGCGGTTTGCTGACGGACTCACCGACTGCCTTTAATCCCGCGAAATGAATGACCGCGTCAATTTTGTTTTCTTTAAAAATTTTCTCAAATCCGTCATAATCGAGCATATCACATTCGTAAATCGGGAAAGTCTTGTTGGTCAGTTTTTCGACTGCGCGCAGTGCGTCGGGGGACGAGTTGCAGTAATTATCCATTACAATGACTTCCATGCCGTTGTTTAAAAGCTCTATGCAGGTGTGGGAGCCGATATAGCCCGCGCCGCCGGTAACTAATACTTTCATATTTGTTTCTCCTTATAACGTTTGTATGCCCCGCGAAGTTCCTCTGCGGTTTCCTCGGGGCAGGTCGGATTGCAGTTGGCCCAAGCGCCTGTTTCACTGGAAGCGTTGAACTTTTGCTTGTCGGCGCTCCTCATAGGAGGAAAAAATTCAATGTGGAAATGAAAATCCTTTGAATAGTCCCCCATGTTGACCGGAGCGTTGTGCATGCACATCATGTAGGGAAACCGATAATCAAACAAGCTGTCGAGCATCCCAACGGTGTCCCGAATCGTCAGACCGAGCGACATTTTCTCGTCGTCGGTAAAGTTCGTCATATATTCCGTATGGCGGTTCGCGATAATGTACACGCCGTAGGGGTATTCGCAATAGAACGGTAGGAACACGGTAAAATGTTCATTTTTGAAGATGATGCGCTTGTTTTCTTTCAGCTCGTTTTTGAGCATATCACAGAACAGGCACTCGTTCTTCTCACTATAATACTCTTTTGCAGCGTCGGTTTCAAGTTCCAGCTTTTTCGGCAGGAACGAATAGCCGTAAATTTGCCCGTGCGGGTGGGGCATGGTCACGCCCACAACATCGCCGCGGTTTTCAAACGGGAACACATATTTTATTTTTTCATCCGAACGCATCGCGTCAAAACGCTCACACCATAAATCCACAAGCTTCTTCATATGAGCGTCAGAAAGTTCAGGCATGGTCACGGTGTGACCGGGGGAGTACAGAATTACTTCGCACTTGCCGTAGCTCGGTTTCACCTTGAAGAAGTCGGTCGCAACGTCGTCCGGTTCAGGCGGATTTTGTGAAAGTGCCGGAAAGTCATTGTCGTACTTCAGCACGTCATAATCCGGAACATTGCCGAACTGAGGGCAGAACGGGCAGTAATCTTTGGGCATTTGCGGACGTCCCTGCCGGTTTGAAGCAATCATAATCCAATCTTTTATCAAAGGATGCCATCTTAGTTCAGCCATTTTATAAGTCCTCCAAGTAATTCAAAAAGTCTTTTGCTATATGCAGTTGTAATTTATAGGATTTTTGTTCCGCCGACCGGGCGGACAGACAGTGTGTGGCAGCTTCCCTCGCCTAATACGGCTTCCATTTTCGCCGTAAATTCATCAAGAAAGTCAACCGGTACAAAGGACTGCACCGTTCCGGCAAAACCGCCGCCGTGCACACGGTAGGCACCGCCTTCGCCGTCAAGAAATTTTTGGCACAGTGCGAGCGTTAAAGAAACGCCCTGCTCCTGCACATGGGACGGAGAAAACACATCTTGCAGATACATAAAGGAGGAGTATCCGCTTTCGATAATGAGCCGTTTGAACTCATCAAAGTCATTGGATTTTAAGGCGGTGACTTCTTTCAGCACTCTTTCGTTTTCAGCAAAGAAATGAATCGCGCGCAAAACTGCGCGGTCACCCGCTTTTTCACGCACCCTTGCAAGGCTGGCAAAAAATTCGGTTTCATCTATTTCAGAAAGTACCTCTTTACCGAAGAAAGCCGCGACGGCTTTCATCTCCGCAGGAATTGCCGCGTAGTCCGGGGTTAAGTCGCTGTGGCTGCCTTTGGTGTCAATAATACACAGCGCATAACCATATTTTGCAAGGTCAAAGTGAATTTGCTGTACCTTTGGAAGCGCGCGGTCTTTAAAATCAATGGTAATGAAACCGCCGACCGAGCTTGCAGCCTGATCCATCAGCCCGCAGGGCTTGCCGAAATAAACATTTTCAGCGTATTGGCCGATTTGTGCGATTTTCAGCGCGCTTTCCTTGCCGCCGCAATACAAGTCATTGACCATTGTTCCGATCAGTACTTCAAAAGCGGCCGAGGAAGAAAGCCCGGAGCCGCTGAGTACATTTGACGTAGTGTATGCGTCAAAGCCGCCGATTTTGTAACCGAGCCCGTTAAATTGAGCGACAATACCGCGAATCAGTGCAATTGAGGTGTTGTATTCCGTTTCGTTCACGTCCAAATCAGCTGCGTTGAGCGCGTCCATGGTGTACCCTTCGGACTTGACTTGAATTCGGTTGCCTTCATTGACCGCGACAACGGCGATGACATCCAGATTTACGCTCGCCGCGAGCACGCGGCCGCGCTGATGGTCAGTGTGGTTGCCGCCCACCTCGGTACGCCCCGGTGCGCTGAATATGTTGATATCCCGAGCAGAACCGAACAGTTTTTCAAAGCTTTCCACCGCCCGAATCAATCGCTTACGGTACTGAGCGACCTTTTGAAAGTCACACACATAAAGATAGGACAGATTTTCGTCGTACTTTCCCTGTTCAATCAGATCTTTTGCTTTTGCCGACAACATGAAGATTCCCTCCTTATATGATAAATTTTCCATCTGTATTACTGACTTCATTCTATCTCTATCAAATGATATTGGCAAGGATTATCTTTCCCAACTTTATAGACGAATGTTGCATGGAGTTACTTATTTTAATTGAAAAACAGAACAAAGAAGAATATACTGTAATCGAAATATAATACCAAAAAGATGAAATATTTTTACCGGTTTTATCTTTGCTGCAAGCGAAGTTGTTTTTGAATCGTATTCTATGCGGAAGGGGGCAGAAAGAGTGAATACATCAATCGACGTCGATGATCAAATTCAAACGGTTTTACTCAAATATTCGGACATGGTAATCCGTATTGCGTTTCAAAACCTGAAAAGCATGGCGGACGCGGAGGACATTGCGCAGGAGGTCTTTCTCAAGCTGATTACGACCCACCCTGACTTTGAAAATCCCACGCATGAAAAGGCGTGGATTATTCGCGTTACCGTCAATTTGTGTAAGGATTTTCTGAAATCCTCGTGGTTCAAAAAAAGAGCGGCACTAAATGAGAATATTCCTATGCACGATGAAAACACCGAGGTTTTGGACGCGGTGCTGCGTCTGCCTGTCAAATTTAGAAATGTGATTTATCTGCATTATTATGAGGACATGACGATTGCCCAAATTGCAAATATTCTACAGAAGAAGGAAAACACGGTTTCTTCCTGGCTGCACCGAGCACGAAAGCTGCTGAAGGAATCTCTGACAGGAGGTTTTGATGATGAATAAAGAAAAATATATCTCCGAGTTAAATACAATTAAAGCGTCCGATGATTTTCAACAAAAAACAGTGCGACTGTTGAAAAATCCAACGGGAGAAGAAAGTCGGGATTACAAAAAAAAGAAAAAGCGTCCGTTAAAATTTGTTCTTGTTCCGGCGTTTGCGGTTGTACTTGTTTGTGCGCTGCTGTTCAGCAATGTGTTTTCTCCGGTCAACACGGTACAGGCTTCCGAAAACCTGATGGACGGCATTACACCGAACAAATTAGATGTTAGCAGTTCAATAAACAAGGATTTTATTAATCCTGCGGCGAACTTTTCTGTCAATTTGTTTCAAAAGTCCGTTAAAAAGGACACAAACTCTCTTGTTTCTCCGGTATCGGTGTACCTTGCTCTTGGCATGACGGCAAACGGCGCGGGCGGAAATACGTTAAAACAGTTTGAAAATATGCTCGGCGGCGGGATGAGTATCAACGAGCTGAACCATAACTACTACAATCTGACGAATAAGTTGGAGTCAATCAAGGATGGCAAGCTGCAAATTGCCAACTCGATTTGGTACCGCAATCAAAACCTGAAAGTAGAAAAAGGCTTTTTGCAAAAAAACGCGGACTATTTCGGAGCGGGTGCGTTTCAGCTTGATTTTACCAAGAAAGCAGCAGTCAATAAAATCAATAACTGGGTGAAAGAAAATACCAACGGCAAAATTGATAAAATGGTTGATAAAATCGACGACAACACCGTGATGTACCTGATTAATACCCTATACTTTGAGGCGGACTGGAGGAAGGGTTATCTAAAATATGACATCAGCAGCAAGGACTTTCACACCGCAAAGGGAGTCATTTCTACTTCGTTCATGTCCTCGGAAGAAACCTATATCCACGATGAGAGAGCGGACGGAATGGTGAAACCATTTAAGGATGACCGCTTTGCATTCGCGGCCATCCTCCCAAAAACAGGAACAAGTCTGGAGAATTATATCAGTCAGATGACCGGCGATAGCTTTTTGAAGCTGATGAATTCTTCCGAAAACAAAAGGGCGGACTGCTGGCTGCCGAAATTTAAATACGAATACAAGGTAGATTTGAACGATCCGCTGAAATCGCTTGGCCTGACCGATGCCTTTGACGGCGATACTGCCGATTTCAAAAACATGGGAAGTACGGCGCAGGGAAATATATATATTGGCGACGTACTGCATAAAACCTTTATAGAGGTTGATGAAGCCGGTACGAAGGCCGGTGCCGCTACGTCGGTCAGCATGGCTGCATCAAGTTCAATGCCGGTAACTGAACCCCCAAAAATTGTTTTTGACCGACCGTTTGTTTATGCGATTATTGATACCCAAACCAAGCTGCCTGTTTTTATCGGCACTGTAAATGACCCGACAAAATAGAGGCGAATTGTTGAGATAGAAAAAAGGGCGGGGCTCACAGCATTCTTCAAAATGCTGTGAGCCCCGTTTCGTCCAATAAATTGATTTAATATTTTTTGAGAATCATATAAATTTATTAACGGAACGAACGATATATATTATATAATAGAACTATAAGCAGATCACGGCGAAAGGATTTGCTGTGGACGAATTTGTCAAGGAGTTTTACAATGCGTATTCAACATAATATGAGCGCAATGTTTGCACTGCGGCAGATTGCGATTAATCAGGCGCTGTGCAATAAAAGCATCATGAGGATTTCGTCCGGGTATCGCATTAATTCCGCGGCGGACGACCCGGCGGGACTTGCGGTTTCGGAGAAAATGCGTTCGCAGATTCGCGGGCTGGAGGCCGCCCAGCAGAACACACAGGACGGAATCAGCTTAATTCAGACTGCCGAGGGGAATCTGAACGAAACCCATTCCATTTTGCAAAGAATGATGGAGCTTGCTGTGCAGTCCTCGAACGGCACTTATCAGAATGACACGGACCGAAAAAATTCAAGCAAGGAATTTGACGCTCTCAGACAGGAAATTGACCGCATAGCGGGTTCCACACAATTTAACGGAACCAATTTGCTCAATGGCGATCTTGCAAAAAATCCGGGCGCGCCCGACCCTTCCAAAAAAGACGGCATGACGCTTCAGGTCGGCGCAGACAGCAGCGCGGCCAGCCAGTTCACATTTTACATTCCGAATATGAGTACAAAGGGAATGGGTATTGACAAGGCGTCCATCGGCACACAGCAGGATGCGTTGGATGCGATTGGCCTTATCCAAAAAGGAATTGACAGTGTTTCAGGTGCGCGGGCAGACTTGGGGGCCGCACAAAACGGGCTGGAACGTACGCTGAGTAATCTTGGCACCATGGCAGAAAATTTAACCTCCGCCGAAAGTCGTATCCGGGACGTGGATATTGCAAAGGAAATGATGGAGCTAACGAAGCATAGCATACTGGTGCAGGCAGGCATGGCAATGCTTGCGCAGGCGAACCTCCAGCCGCAAAGCATTTTGAAACTGCTGGATGTTAAAATGAATTAAAATAATAAAAAAAGAAGCTTCGGTTACGTCGGGAGAAATCCCAACTCCGGAGCTTCTTTATGTATTACAGGGGTTTTATGCGTCTTCCCAGTAAATATCCACACGGTCGCCGTCTGCGAGCGCTTGCAGATACGCGGCATCCTGCCCGTTTACATGGAGGATGATGTTACCCTGCGGCTTGGAAAAATCAATGTCCACCAAATTCAGCATATCAATCAAACGGTACGGCGTTTTATCCGGCAGGGGTGTCAGCTGCAGGGGGGCGTGATTCAGCGTAAGATGAATAAAAACAGTGTCCTGCGTAGGAACAACGACCGGTTCCGGGGCGGAATCAGAAGAAACAACAGCCGGCTCCACAGGTACAGATGGTTCTGTCGGAACAGGCGGCTCTGTCGGTACAGGCGGCTCTTCGGCTGCCTGCTTTTCAGCGGCATAGCTCAGAATATCCCCGGCGGCCAGTTTATAATCGGAATCGGCAGCTTGTCCGTTGACCCAAATCAGCTTGCTTTCGCTCATACCGTATGTATGGATAAAATCACCCAATGTGGCAATTCGTTCGGTTTTTACTGTATCGTGCGCGTACAGTCTTTGGTCTGATTGTGCGGGCTTCCCGTTTACCGTGGCGCGCGCAGCAATCAGAAAATCCGTATGATTGAACGTAACCGTAAAAGGCTCTTCAAGGGGCATCACGTCTTTTAGGGTAGGTTGTGCGTCCGCTCCGGCAATGGACGGCTCGAACAGAAGGCTGTCGCCGGCCTTTATCACGGCAGAAATATTGCTTTCGCTGCCATTCAGCAAAATACGCGCCGCAGTTGGATGCCCGCCGTAAACAATCTTGTTTTCTCCATTGAGCTCGATGACCATGCTTTGACCGGAACGGCTGATGAGCTGATTATAGCTGTAACCGTTCATCAGCAGTACGTCCAGTACGGTGAGCTTACCGCTTCGGAACAGTTTGGCCTTGTCGCCGTTCAGCGTGATGGAAAAGCTGTCGTTAATCAGATTGAGCGCGGCGGAGATGGCGATTCCGAGCGGAGTCGCGTACTCCGGCCCGGTGATATCCGTGTCGGTTGAAGCGACATTCATCATAAAGTTATTGCCGCCGATGGCAACCCGGTTGGCTTCCAAATTCAGGCACTCGGCCACACAGGCGCACATGCCGGGCAGCTTGCTGCCTCCTCCGACCAAAAACACGGCAGAGGGTGACGCGCCGTTAACCTGTACAATGCGCTCTGCAATTTCACTGCAAAGGGAACGCATTACAGGCTCAATCTCCTGCTTTATGTCCTGCGGGGTAACGGTATGTTCAAATCCAAGAATATCCTTAAAGGAGATGTCGTCTTCTTCGCCTATTTTCAACTTAATATCTTCTGCGCCCGCAAAATCAACAAGATATTTTTTCATAATGGCCTCGGTGATTTCATCACCCGCCACGGTTGCCATTGTGTAACCCACAACGCCGCCGTCCTTTGAAACGGCAATATCCGATGTGCCCGCACCGATATCGACCAGCGACAAATTCAGCAGCCGAAGGTTTTGCGGAATCGCGGCGTTCATGGCGGCAATCGGTTCGAGGGTAAGGCTGGCAACGTCAAGACCAATCTTGTGCATGGTCGTATACAGGCTGTCAACTACCTCGCGCGGTAAAAAGGTCGCGATGACCTCCACTCCGATTCGCTGCCCACGGTGATCCAACAGGTTTGATATGGGGTAATCATCCAGCGAATACTGGACAACGGAATAGCCGACAAGGTAAAAAACATGCTTACTGTCATTGCTTTCCGGGCTGAACTGCCGTTCGGCCGCTTCAATCGCGCCTGCTTCAAGGCGGCTGACCAGTTCTTCGTCAATCACCTGAGACTGGGTCAGCGTGAGCTCATAATCGGCTTTTTGCGTTTTCAGCGCGCGTCCCGCGGCGGCGACACAAACCCGTTTCAGCTGGTAACCGAGCCGTTTTTCCAGCCGCTCTTTCACAAGCAGCGCGACCTTACTTACCTGTTCAATGTCCTCAATTTGCCCGTCAATCATGGCGCGCTTGGGGTGATCCACAGCTTCAACTGCGGCAATGCGCAGCATATCGCCCTGCGGTACCCCGACGATACCGATGATACTACGGGTACCGATATCCAGTGCAAACACATAATCCGCAGGTTTTGTTTCGGCTTTGGTATTTTTAAAATTCATGTCTTGTTTTTCGTCTTGCATGAGGTTAGCCTCCGCTTCGCAGGATTTTGGTGAGCGTATATTGTAGTACGGATTTTCCGTATCAATTTTAATCAATATTTTTAATTTTATCTTACTACAGCTGACTCATAAATGCAATCCGGTCAAAAGTGTTTCCTGCTGCGCGGCAGCGGAAAGCAAGCGGAAGCAAAACGACTCAGCGTCCGAAAATTAATACTTGAGAAGGCTTTCTAATTTTTTGCGGTCGGTGATGGTGACGCCTCCGCGAAAGTGGGTGACCATTCCTTCGTTTTGAAAATACTGGAGCATACGGGTTACGACTTCGCGCGCCGAACCCATGTGCTTTGCAATCGCCTCATGCGTGATACTGAGCGTGTCAGTGCCGTCAATCACAGACTGTTCCAATAAGAAATTTGCCAGCCGCTTGTCAAAACTCATAAATACGACTTGTTCCATTACCCACATTACGTCAGTAAAGCGGGAGGAAATCAAGTCGCTGGTATAATTTGAAACCGCGAGGGAGCTTTTGTTCAGCTCATTGTATATCGCGGTTGGAATCATCAGAATACTGCTGTCGCGTTCCGCTTCCATATAGATATCAAAATGAATGTCTTTCAGCATGCAGGAAGCTGAAAAAATACAGAGATCCCGTTCAAAAAGACGGTAAAGCGTAATTTCTTTTCCCGCTTCAGAAAGAATATAAGCGCGTATCTGCCCGCTTTTTACCAGAAGCAAACCCTTGCAGCCCTGTGAATCGTTATCCATGCTTTGTCCTTTGGCATAAGTGTGCGGCATCGTTGAACGTGTAAGCTGCTTTTGCTGTTCCTCGGAAATTTTATTCCAGAACGGAAGGGACTCTTTCATAAACGCAAGATCCTCTTGTGTAACAGCCATTTTGACACCTCTCTTTCAGATTGATTTTTAAATGCGGAGACTTCCAATATCTGTTAACTTTTATATTTATCCATTCTGACTATTATACTACAGAAAAGCAAAAGAAAAAAGCCCCGTATCAATTGATACGGGGCTTTCATAAGTTGTTTGTTTCGATTAAAGCATCGCTAATATGGACTGTTTGCTTTTCGCACCCACCGAAGTGTTTACTACTTTGCCGTTTTTCATGACAATCAAAGTCGGAATACTCTGAACGCCAAACTGAGAAGCAAGGTCGCTTTCTTGATCCACATTGACTTTTCCTACCTTAAGAGTACCGTTGGACTGTTCGGCAATCTCATCAACAATTGGGGAAACCATGCGGCAAGGGCCACACCAAGACGCCCAAAAATCAATTAATACGGTTTTGTCGGAATTTAAGACCTCTTGATCAAAATTATCTTTAGTTAATGTTAAAACAGACATATGCATTCTCCTTTATATCTTGTGTATAATAGTTTTAATTTGTGATTATATTATATGCAATTCAGAATTCTTTTTCAGTGACTAAATCACCAAACGGGTTTATTGGAACAATTCAGCCCGCTTTCATTATATTGTAACCAATTAGAGCGTTCGTATTCGTTTAATCACACCCATTGCCGCTTTTGCCCCATCGTAAGCCGCTTTGACAATTTGAAGCATGCCGCCGGTGCAGTCGCCCGCCGCGTACAGGCCGGGAATAGTACACTGCATATTTTCATCAACTACAATGGTGGTTCCTGCGGTTTCAGCACCTAAGTTTTTCGCAAAGTCGCTGCTTCCCGCTACGCCGACTGCGATGAAAACGCCGCTGATCGGCAAATTGCTTCCGTCTTTAAAAACGACGCTGCTTAAAACCGTATCGCCTTGAAAAGACGAAATTTCATTTTTATAAACGGTGACTTCCTTTGGAAACTCCACGGAAGGTTCCTTGCCGTTGGTTAACAGTGCAACAGAACCGACAACCGGGAGAAGCTCCATTGCTTCATGTAAGGCATAATCGCCCTCCCCAAATACGGCTACGGATTTTCCTCTGTAAAAAAACGCGTCGCAAACAGCACAGTAGCTGACGCCTTTTCCTTCAAATTCACGTAAACCCTGAATTTTAGGGGCTCTTCGTGAAGCGCCCGTCGCAAGAATCACGGTTGAGGCCCGATACTCGTTTGTTTTTGACTGCATTGTAAACTGGCCGTCATAGGTGATTCCAACAATTTCGTCAGATATCATTTCCGCACCGAGCCTGCTTGCCTGCTCAATACCGTTCTGAACGAGCTGTTCGCCGGATACCGGTGAGGGAAAGCCGTAATAATTTTCAATTTCGCCCGCTTTTGTCAAAGCGCCGCTGTCACGGCCAATCACCATTGTGCTTAATCCGGCGCGCGCGGCATACGTTGCTGCGGAAATTCCCGCAGGGCCATTCCCTAATATAATTACGTCCGCCATCATTTCACCTTCTTCATTCATATATATAGTTAGTATATTCCAAAATTTGTATTTATTCTGTGATAACGTCACATAATAAAATATTCTTTGTGATATTATCACAGAGTATTTAACAAATTAATGATACCATAAAAACATAAAAATATGTTACAAATATAAAAATTTATTTCATAAATAAAAAATTCAGAAGGGTGGAATCGGGATGAAAGTACTGATTGTAGGAGGAGTCGCGGGCGGTGCCAGTGCGGCGACCAGACTGCGCAGACAGAGTGAAAGTGCTGAAATTATTTTGTTTGAAAAGGGCGAATACATTTCTTACGCAAACTGCGGACTTCCTTATTATATTGGCGGAACAATTAAGGACAAAGAGCGGCTCATCGTCACAAGCCCCAAGCTTTTGCGTGAGCGGTTCCAAATTGACGTGCGCACAATGAGCGAGGTTGTGAAAATTGACCGTGCAAAAAAGACTGTGACCGTTGAAAATCACAAGGACGGCAGCAGTTATGAGGAAAGCTACGACAAGCTTATTCTTTCCCCGGGCGCGCAGCCGAAACGCCCGCCGTTGCCGGGAATTGAACTCGACGGTATTTTTACGCTCCGTACCGTACCGGACACATACCGTATTGATGATTATATCAAAGAGAAAAAAGCAAAAACCGCGGTAGTTGTCGGCGCGGGTTTCATCGGCGTGGAGATGGCTGAAAATTTAAAAGAGCGCGGGTTGGATGTAACCATCGTGGAATTTTTAAATCAGGCGGTTGCTTCGCTCGACCCTGAAATGGCGGCAATTCTGCATCATCACCTCAGAGAGAACGGAATTCATCTGATGTTCGGAACAGGAGTGCAGAGTTTTGAACAGACAGAAAACATCAAGGTGAAACTGACCGGGGACAAAGAGCTTTCCGCGGACTTGGTCATTTTGAGCATCGGCGTTGCACCGGACAGCCGCCTTGCAAAGGAAGCCGGCCTGGAAGTGACCGCAACCGGCAGCATTAAGGTGGATGATACGCTCGCGACCTCCGACCCGAATATTTTTGCAGTGGGCGACGCAATCAGCGTGCGCCAGATTGTAACCGGGGAACAAACGGTGATTCCTCTCGCAGGGCCTGCCAATAAGCAGGGACGGCTTGTGGGCGAAAATGTGCTTGGGGAGCGCGTTGCAAAGGACAGCGGCGTACAGGGGAGCGCGGTTCTAAAGGTGTTTGACTTGACGGCGGCCTCCACGGGCTTAAATGAAAAACAACTGAAAGCACAAAATATTCCTTATCAAAAAACGTATGTGCATCCGGCAAGTCACGCAACGTACTATCCTAATTCATCACAGCTTAGCATGAAGCTGCTGTTCGCGCAGGATGGCAAAATTCTTGGCGCACAGGCAGTCGGCTACGACGGAGTGGAAAAACGCATTGACGTGCTGGGAACCGCTCTTCGTTTGGGCGGAACCGTTTATGACTTGGAAAAGTTGGAGCTTTGCTACGCTCCGCCTTATTCTTCAGCAAAAGATCCGGTCAATATGCTCGGCTTTACGGCCTCCAATATTTTGCGCGGGGATACGAAAGTATTTCATTATGACGAAGTCGATACGCTCGACCGCGGGAAGGTTACGCTTCTTGACGTAAGAACCCCCGAGGAAGTACGGGCTGGTACCTTTGACGGCGCTGTCAATATTCCGCTTGACGACCTGCGTTCGCGCATGAATGAACTGCCGAAGGATAAGCCGGTTTACGCGTTTTGTCAGGTTGGCCTGCGCGGTTACCTTGCCTCACGCATCCTGATACAGAACGGCTATGACGTTTACAATTTGAGCGGAGGCTATAAAACCTACAGCACAGCAAAAGAGGATCAGCAAAAACCGACCGGCGTGGACTGCGTGGGCATAAAAGCTCCACAGGCTGCGGAGGTAAAAAAAAACGCCTGCTGTGACGGAGTCAAGATGATTGAGGTGGACGCCTGCGGGCTGCAGTGCCCGGGCCCGATCATGAAGGTTGCCGAGGCGCTGAAAACCATTCCGGACGGCGACTGCCTCCTCATTCGTGCGACCGACCCGGGGTTTGCTTCGGATATCGGCGTTTGGTGCGAAAGAACCGGGAATTTACTGCTCAGTGTGGAACGCGAGGGCGCATCTTATTCCGTCAAAATTCAAAAGGGCGGACTTAAAATGCCCAACCCCACAGGGCAGGCGGGAAATGACAAGAGCATGGTCGTCTTCAGTGGTGATTTGGACAAAGCAATTGCTGCGCTGATTATTGCCAACGGTGCGGCGTCCATGGGCAGAAAGGTGACGCTGTTCTTCACGTTCTGGGGTCTGAACATCCTTCGTAAAGATGAACGCGTTCATGTACAAAAGAATTTTATTGAGAAAATGTTTGGCTTCATGATGCCGCGCGGCAGTAAAAAACTCGGCCTTTCAAGAATGAATATGATGGGCATGGGGTCGAAAATGATTCGCGGGGTAATGAAAAGAAAAAATGTTACCTCGTTTGAAGAACTGCTTCAGTCCGCAATGCACGATGGCGTGCGCATTATCGCCTGCCAGATGTCCATGGATATCATGGGAATCAAGCCGGAGGAACTGATTGACGGCGTTGAAATTGCCGGTGTGGCGACATTCCTTGGCTCTGCGGAACTGTCCGACACAAATCTGTTTATTTAAAAATACTATTTTACCCTTGAATCGCAAGGGATGTTATAGCGCTATACAAGCTCCGAACACCTTTACTTATTGTGTTAGGAGCTTGTTTTATAGTTTGGGGCTTTTCCGGTTTGTACCAACGGACTGTTTTTTGGGGGGCTGACAGATGCCGGTAAACCTCGATTATTTGCGATCGGCTATAACAACCCCGCGTGAAAATAGGCAATATAAACAATTTATCCTTGACAAAGTGATTATTAGTGGTGTAGAATGAACGCGTAAAAGTAAATATTTATAAAGCAGGAGTTTTTGAGTAATGCTGAATGACCGATACGGTCAAATTAGCATTGCTCTTTTTTGATTTCTGACAAAAATCAGCAAAAGGAAAGGGTGTCTTTTATGTACGATGTTGCAATTATAGGCTGCGGAGTCATTGGCGCGGCAACGGCTTACGAACTATCCCGCTACAATGTAAAAATCGCCGTATTTGAAAAGGAAAATGATGTTGCAGACGGAACAACCAAGGCCAACAGCGCCATTGTCCACGCGGGTTATGACCCGGAACCCGGCACAGCAATGGCAAGGCTCAATGTGAAGGGCAATGCGATGATTGAGGAAATTGCGGAAAAGCTTTCCGTGCATTACAAAAAATGCGGTTCCTTTGTACTGGCATTTAATGAAGACGACTTAAAAATGATTCACACCCTGTATGAGCACGGCGTGGCAAACGGCGTTCCGGGGATTGAACTGCTTCCCGCCGAAAAAGTTTTTGAAATGGAACCAAACCTCAGCCGCGAGGTGAAGGGCGCGCTGTATGCGCCGTCCGGCGCGATTGTAAGCCCGTGGGAGCTGTGTATCGCCATGGCGGATACCGCGAAAAGAAACGGCGCGGACTTTTTCCTCAGCAGTAAAATTGACAAAATAGAAAAGACAGCTGACGGCTACCGTTTGCACAGCGGCACGAACACATATGAAGCCGCCTATGTTGTCAACGCGGCGGGTCTGCACTCCGACGATGTCAACAATCTTGTCACGGAGCCTGCTTTTAAAATTACCCCAAGTAAGGGCCAGTATTACCTTATGGATAAAAGCCAGGGATCATTGGTTCACAGTGTAATCTTTCAATGCCCGAGCAAGGTGGGCAAGGGCGTACTTGTATCCCCCACGGTGCACGGCAACCTGATTGTCGGGCCGGACGCGGTGGAAGTTGAGGACGAGGATGATGTGTCCACCACACAGAGCGGCCTGAATTTTGTAAGGAAAACCGCAGTGAAGTCCGTGCCGGGCATCAACTTCAGGGATTCCATCCGCAATTTTGCGGGCGAACGCGCGCAAAGCGAACGTTCCGACTTTATTATTGAAGAATCCAAAACCGCAAAAGGCTTTATTAACCTTGCCGGTATCAAGTCACCGGGATTGACCAGCGCCCCCGCAATTGCACTCGATTGTATTGAAATTTTGAAAAACGCTGGTTTGGCGTTAAGTGAAAAAGAGAATTTTGTGGATAAACGCGAGGTCGTTCGGTTCCGGTATCTTACTCCGGAACAGAAAGAAACGCTGATTGAGAAAAATCCGCTCTATGGCAGAGTGATCTGCCGCTGCGAAACCATCACCGAGGGCGAAATTGTGGACGCGCTTCACAGCCCGATTACGCCGCGCACCATCGACGCCATTAAGAAAAGGTGCAATGCCGGAATGGGTCGCTGCCAGGGCGGCTTCTGCGGTCCGCGTGTACAGGAAATTATTGCAAGAGAGCTTCATATTCCGCTGCAGGAGGTGCTGCTGAACAAGGATGGCACCATCATTTTGACAGGGGAGACAAAACAGGGAGGAATACAGCAATGATGAACACAGCCTATGATTTAGTAGTAATCGGCGGCGGCCCCGCGGGACTTGCAGCTGCATTGGAAGGTTACTCCAACGGTGCGAAAAGCGTGTTGATTCTGGAACGCGACAAAGAGCTGGGGGGAATCCTCAATCAGTGTATTCACAACGGGTTCGGGCTGCATTACTTTAAGGAAGAATTGACCGGCCCCGAGTACGCACAGCGTTTTAAGGAAATGCTGAGGGATACCAATGTTCAAGTGAAACTTGACACGATGGTGCTGGAAATTACGAAGGATAAACAGATTCACTGTGTGAGCAGCGAGGATAAATATTCCATTATTCAGGCAAAGGCAATCGTGCTGGCAATGGGCTGCCGTGAACGGACACGCGGCGCAATCGGAATCCCGGGCGACCGCCCGGCGGGCATATTCACAGCGGGAACAGCGCAGCGTTACGTGAATATGGAAGGCTACATGGTGGGAAAACGGGTCATCATCCTCGGCTCCGGCGATATCGGCCTGATTATGGCGCGCCGGATGACGCTGGAGGGTGCGAAAGTGCTTGCCTGCGTGGAACTGATGCCGTACTCCAATGGCTTAAACAGGAATATCGTGCAGTGCCTGAAAGACTATGACATTCCGCTGTACCTTTCCCACACCATTACGGATATTCAGGGCAACGGCAGAGTTGAAAAAGTAATTGTGTCAAAGGTGGATGAACACAGGAATCCAATTCCGGGTACGGAAATCACGTTCGACTGCGATACGATTTTGCTTTCTGTCGGTCTGATTCCGGAAAACGAGCTGTCAAAATCAGCGGATTTAACTATGGACAGACGCACCAGCGGACCGGTCGTATTTGAAAATATGGAAACCTCTGTGGAAGGCATTTTTGCCTGCGGAAATGTAGTGCATGTTCATGACCTTGTGGATTTTGTTACGGCGGAAAGCCAGCGGGCGGGTCGCGCCGCAGGGAAATACATCACCGACGGCCAGCCAAAATCGGATGCGGTGATTGAAGTGAAGCAGGGCAGCTGCGTCAACTATACGGTTCCTCAAAAAATCCGTAAGGAAAATGTAGAAAAGGCTGTCGAAATCTTCTTCCGCGTCAACAATGTTTATAAGGATGTCGTAATCACGGTAACCGACGGCGAAAAAGAACTCGCGCGGTTTAAGCGGGAGCACATGGCCCCGGGCGAAATGGAGAAAATCTCGATTTCAAAGGCGCTTTTGGAAGATGTTTCGGGTGAACTGACCGTAGCGGTAGTAAAGGAGTGAGTGAATTGACTGAATTGATTTGTATTGTATGCCCGAAGGGCTGCCATTTAAAAGTGGATGAAGAGAATGGTTATACGGTAACAGGCAACGGCTGTAAACGGGGAGAGACTTATGGAAAGAAAGAGCTGACAAACCCGACAAGAGTAGTGCCGTCCACTGTCAAAATAAAAGGCGGTCTGCATCGTCGCCTGCCTGTCAAAACAAGCGAACCGATTGCAAAAGCATTGATTTTCGACGCAATGAAGCTGCTAAACACAATTGAGGTGACTTCGCCGGTCAAGCGCGGAGATGTAGTGTACAAAAACATCTTAGGTACCGGAATCGACTTTATTGCAACAAGGGATATGTAAAAAACAGCCTGGCTAACTTTTCGTTAGCCAGGCTGTTTTTTTATATCGAGTTCTATATGTTGTCCCACACATCGGGACGGGTGGAGGAAATCGCAACGGCGCCCGCCCTGAGCGCGGTCACCACATCTTCTTTATCGTACACAAGGCCGCCCGCAATCATAGGCACATGAACCGTTTCCCGCACCCTGCTCAAAACCTTGGGCATACAGCCGGGAAGAACCTCAATGCAGTCCGGATTGGATGCCGCGACCTGTTTGGAAATATTGTGAAAAGACATGGAATCAATCAGGAAAAAGCGATGGACCGTGTAAAGGCCTTTGGCGTTCGCGGCCTTAATCATGGGGGTTTTTGTGCTGATAATGCCATCCGCTCCCGTAGTGCTCTTCACAAAATCGACCACAATTTCTTTACTGGAAGTACCCTCCAGTAAATCAACATGGACGAAGGCGTATTTACCCGCCTGCTTGATTTTATGCACAATATTCGCGATATTGCAAAGATCCCCGTAAAGTACGAAAACAATATTACAGCTGGAATCAATTACCTTCTGCAAACCGTCGTCATCCTTGACCGCCGCAATAATGGGATTGTCACCGAGCAACTCTGCGATTGATTCCCTCATAGCCGCCTCCTGATATAAAAGTTTATATGCACATATTATACAACAAAAATTGGAATAAACCAATGAGGATTCCTTAAAAATGAGCTTCCGCGGCGGCGATGGCCTGCTTGTATACCGCATCAAAGGTTGTACCATGATTTTGGGCGGCGGCTTTCACATCTTCAAACTCCGGCTTGTACTTCGTCACCCCGTGACCGCTGCTCACTTTAATGCGAATTGCACCGTAATTTGTATCGGCCGTAAAAAAGGTGGAACGCAAAATTGTCCTGACGCAGCTGGATTCCCGAACGCCGAGCGTTGTGGTATGCAAAAGCATCAGCTGTGTGATTTTTTCACTATCTCCTTTTTTGCAAAGACAGGTGAGCATGGTTGAAGGCCGGCTTTTTTTCATTTGAATCGGAGTCGCGAAAGCGTCCAAAGCGCCGTTTTGTAATAGTAATTCGAGGGCGAAACCGATGGCTTCCGGCGTCATGTCATCCAGATTACAGCTTAGCTCTGCAATTTCATCCGTACCGTTTTCACTTTCAGCCCAAAAGGCACGCACGCAGTTTGCCGCTTCAAAATCCTTGCTGCCCATACCACAGCCGATCGTCTCCACCGCCATCACAGGCATTGCGCCGAAGTGCCGGACAAAATGCCGGAGCAGCGCCGCCCCCGTGGGGGTGCAAAGTTCCCCGCGAATGGTTCCGCCGTAGGTGGGAATATTCAATAACAGATTTGCCGTTGCGGGAGCGGGTACGGGCAGTACTCCGTGTGCACAGCGGACAAAGCCGCTGCCCACATGAACCGGCGACGCCGTGACGGAGTCCGCACCTAAAAGATGGAACAGCAGGCAGCAGCCGACTACATCGGTCACAGCGTCCAGTGAACCGACCTCGTGAAAATGCACCTGTTCCACGGGAACCCCGTGCACGTTGGATTCTGCTTCGAGAATCAGGCTGTAAACAGCCAATGCGTCTGCTTTTACCGGCTCCGGAAGCAGCAGGCCGTTGATGAGCGTTTCAATTTCACTGTAATCAAAATGATCGTGATGGCTAAAGTGGTCGGAATGTATGTGGCCTTGCTCATGCGTGTGACTATGCTCATGGCCGTTATCATGTGTATGACCGTGAAAGTCGTCGGGTTCAACATCCTCACTGGCCTCGTCCTCACCGTTTACGGTGACCCGAATGTGGCTGCCCGTCATGCCGCATTTTTGCGAGGCAACACAGGTGACGGATACACCCGGCAGGCCGAGGGCGTTCATCTGCTTTAAAAAGCCTTCCCTGTCAGGGTAAAGCTCTAACAATGCCGCCATCAGCATATCCCCGGCGGCACCCATATTGCATTCAAGGTACAATTGCTTCATTTCTCATTTCCTCCGATATGATTGATCATACTGGCGAGATAACCCGCACCGAAGCCGTTGTCGATATTTACCACGCTTACCCCGCTGGCACAGGAATTCAACATGGAAAGCAGGGCGGAAAGGCCGCCAAAGTTGGCGCCGTACCCGATACTGGTCGGTACCGCGATGACCGGGCAGTCCACAAGACCTCCGATTACGCTGGCAAGAGCTCCCTCCATTCCAGCCACGGCGATGATAACCTGCGCTTCCATGATTACGTTTAAATTGGCAAGCAAACGGTGAAGTCCGGCGACCCCCACATCATATAGGCGGGTTACATTGTTGCCGAGCACCTCTGCGGTCAGCGCGGCTTCTTCCGCCACAGGAATATCGCTGGTGCCGCCGGTTGCCACCACGATACTGCCGGGGGCAGTGACCGTGCTTTTGCGGCCTATGATTCCGATTTTAGACATGGAATCGTACACAAGTCCAATGGCCTGCCCCACTTTTTGTGCTGCTTCGGAGGAAAGCCGGGTAATCAGAATATTTTCGCTGCCCCGATTTTGCATTGCCGAGGCGATTCCGATAATTTGATCCGGTGTTTTCCCACTTCCGAAAATGACCTCCGGCACACCCTGCCGCAGTTCCCGGTGATGGTCGATTTTCGCGTAACCCAAATCCTCAAAGGGGCTCATTTTCAGTTCCAAAACCGCCTTTTCCGGAGAAAGTTCCCCTTGCTGTACCTGACGGAGAAGCGAAAGGATTTTATCCTGTTCCATCTTTTTTCCTCTTTTCATTTATGCTCTGGGCGTTAAATCCAATAATACTTCTTCAAAATAAGGGGAAAGCGCCTTTGTGAGCTCCTGCCTTTTTTCAAGAACAAGTGCAAACTGGTTTTCGGGAAGCTGAATTTTTGCCGCATTATGGAAGAACCGCACTCGAAAGTCGGTGAAACCCATGGAAAAAAGAATATCTTCGCTGTGTTCCACCTTCTGAAGAAGTGATTCGGTAATTTCTGTGCCGGTTGGAATCCTTGTTGCAAGGCATGCGTAGGAGGGCTTATCGTGCGTGAACAGCCCGGCTTCGCGGGAAAGCCGCCGGATTTCTGTTTTGGTCAAACCACATTCACGCAGAGGAGAGCGCACCCCTAACTCCTGCAAGGCTTTCATACCGGGTCTGCCGTCAAAACTGTCGGAGGCATTGGTGCCGTCCAGCAGCAGCGTATAGCCATCCTTGCGCGCAAGTTCTCGGAGTTGTGTAAAAAGGGTGGTTTTGCAGTAGTAGCAGCGCTGTTCATCGTTGGCCGCTACCTGTGAGTTCTGCAAAACGTCGGTTTGCACTACCGTGAGCGGAACGTGAAGCTCCTCCGTTAGGCGGCGCGCGTCGTTCAGTTCAAACTGCGGCTGAAATGACGACTTGATAAAATAAGCGTGAAGATCGCAGCCAAACTGGCGTGCGGCGTACATCAGATAAGACGAATCCACGCCGCCGGAAAAGGCGAGGGCGGCGCGTGGGTTTTGTAAAAAATAGGTTTGCAGTTCCATTGAAAAGCTCCTTAAATTAAAATAAGGCTCACAAATTCGTGAGCCTTCTGGCTAAACACATCACTGCTGTAATATGCTTTCATATCAATATTCATATACGAATTCAATGCCTGCTTTCAGCAGGTTTATGCACACTTCTGTGTGCTTATTAAATAGTTTACTATACACGGTGAGTTTTGTCAATTATTCTTTATTAGAATTGATTCTTTGAGTGAATGCTGTATGATTTAAGTAATTTCAAATGACGCGGAATGGAGGGTTTCAATGAGGATTATTGTAATTGACGGGCAGGGCGGAGGAATCGGCCGCAGCATTGTGGAGCGGCTGAAGATGGAGGCTCCCGGCGCAGAGGTGATTGCGGTCGGAACCAATTCACTGGCTACTTCGGCGATGATCAGGGCGGGCGCGAATGCCGGAGCCACAGGTGAAAACGCGGTGATTTACAACTGTTCCCGTGCGGATATTATCACAGGGCCAATCGGCATCATTCTTGCAAACTCGATGCTTGGGGAAATAACGGCGGGCATGGCACTCGCTGTGGCGGAAAGCTGCGCCGAAAAGGTACTGGTGCCCGTGTCCAAATGCCATGTGCGCGTTGCCGGAATGGAAGAGAAGCCGATCTCCAAATACATTGAAGAAACGGTCGCAATCATCAAACAGATTTGCGGGTTGTAGAGAAATCAAAATCATGGGTTGATGATGTTATGCTTTCTCTTTTAATTCCTGTGATGTAAAATTATTGCTGAAAAAGAAGTTAAAGAGGTGTTGCAATGGGTGCCTATGGTTCACCGGAACTGTCGCCAAACGATAACCGTTACGACGTTCAACCACAGCCAATTGATCAAAATCCGTATCGGGCAAAAGGCGAAAGGTCAATTTTAAGGGTTTTCCTTTGGGGCGTTATCATTTTGCTCATTCTTTTTTTGACTGGGCTGCTCATCATCGCTTACCATTCAATCTACCTTCTCAAATAAAGCCGGAGCAGCGCTGCTCCGGCTTTTTGTCTGCTTATTCAATAGAATGTCCGGTTAAGCTCATGCGGATTGATTCGGCGTGAGCTTTTTTGTGCTGATTTTCAAGTTGGTTCGCTCATTGCTTTAAACGCTTAATTGCATCTTTTGTCTTTACCAAATATTCTTTTGTAAGCGCAATATCGTTTTTCACAAGTCCTAAATAAAGAAGGTCCGTCACAATAAGAGAAGCGTTTCGGGAGGCAATCGCACCCAATCGTAAATCCCGCTCGGTTGAGGGTATATAGAGCAAACAGTCCGCTAACTTGGTCAAAGGGCTTTTTTTAAACTGAGTAATGGCGATTGTGGCGGCACCCATGTCTTTTGCAAGGCGCATAGCTGCAATTACCTCGTTGGTTCTTCCGCTGTAACTGACCGCAATGGCGGCGTCTTTTTCCGTCATGTGCGCGGAGGCGGCAAGCTGATAATGAAAGTCACTGTGAAAAACCACCCGGCGGTTAATGCGCGTAAGCTTTTGCATTAAGTCCATACAAACAATTCCGGAGCCGGCAATGCCAAACAAATAAATTGTTTCGCAGTGCAGCAGCGATTCGATGGCTTTTTCTAAACTTGCGGCATTAATGAGCCGGTAAGCCTGGTTTTGCAGCATGGTGTTCAAATTCTCTGCTTTTTTCAGCACCATTTCCATGGAGTCGTTTTCCTGAATCATGTCGTCAAAATTCGCAACTTCCGCGGTATCGTCCTTTGCAAGGTCGACCTTCATGGCGGTAAATCCGTTATACCCCAATTTTTTAGAGAAGCGTATGATGGCGGCGGCGGAAACCCCGACCCGTTCGGCCAGAATTTGCGCAGAATTTAAGGTGACCTCATTAATATGGTTCAGAATATATTCCGCCAGCTTCTTTTCCGTATCTGTGTAGCTGCAAGCACCTTCGCGTATTTTATAAATACAGCTCATTTGATGACTCTCCCCATTGTTCATTTTGGGACAGATAACAAACGCTTTATTTTTCGCCTTTTTTCAGCGAGTGAATCGATTTGGAAATATTGCGCCGGTTATTGTTCAATATGGTTTCGCATTCGCCGCGCGTAAGGCCGGTGAGGGCCATACAGATAGCAACCTTTACGTCGTCGCCGCTTTCCTTAAGATATTTTGCGGCATCGTCATAGCTGCACCCACTGCTTGACGCAATAATGCGCTTTGCGCGCTCGACCAGTTTCTCGTTCGTCGGCTGCACATCCACCATCAGGTTTTTGTACACCTTCCCATATTTTATCATAAGTGAAGTGGAAATCATATTCAAAATTAATTTTTGTGCTGTGCCCGATTTCATGCGGGTGGAACCGGTAATAACTTCCGGCCCGACAAGCGCCTCGATTTTTGACTGCGCGTGAGCGGAAATTTCCGCATTATGCACACAACTGATGGCACCGGTGTAAGCGCCGACCTCTTTTGCGTAATCCAACCCGCCGATTACATAGGGGGTTCTTCCGCTCGCCGCCAGACCGATTACCGTATCGTTTTTGTTCAGAGATATCTCTGTCAAGTCGCGGCGCGCGAGCGTAAGGTCGTCTTCCGCACCCTCTTTTGCCTTCAGCAGGGCGCCGAAGCCGCCCGCGATGATTCCCTGTATCAGGGTGGAATCCACTCCGAAGGTGGGGGGGCATTCGCTTGCGTCCAGTACGCCAAGTCTTCCCGACGTGCCTGCGCCGATATAGATTACCCTGCCGCCGTTCATCATCCGCTCGTGTGCCTCATTCACCAGTTCTTCAATTGATGGCAGAACTTTCTCTACGGCGAAAGCTACTTCTTTGTCCTCGTTGTTAATGACCTGAAGCATCTCCATTGTAGTCATAACATCGATATTTTTGCTGCTTTTGTTCACTTGTTCTGTGTCCAACACTTCTAAATTCAAGCTCATTGTACATATTTCCTTTCGAATTTTAATTTCTTTACTTATCTTCAAAATATTATTTCAATAATATCAAACTATTATTGAAATTTGTTTTTACAATAAAACATAAAAATATCCAAAAAAGCGGAGCGGAATTTCTGTTTTAATTATATAGATAAAAATGTATTTTGTAAATACAATTAATATAAATTTATAATTTTGCGATATTATAGTCTAATTTAATAATAAAAAATTCAATGAATACATAATTTTAGATATAATATAAAATTAATAAATTAATAAAAAATGAAACATTTCTAAAACGATAAAATATTATTTTAATAAATTAAAGAATTTTTGTGAAATATTATTGACTTATTTGTTACAAAATGTATAATGATACCATAGTGTTAGAAATGAGCATATGCGATTGAGAAAGCAAAATAACTGTACTTTTCGAGCACGCTTTCCATCGTTTTACAACAAGAAAGGGGTATTGATTATGGATTATCAAAAGACGGCACAAGAAGTTCTGTTGGCTCTTGGCGGGAAAGAAAATGTCAGCGCCAACGCAACCTGCATGACAAGGCTTCGTGTGGGGGTTATCAATTCGAGCAAAGCGGATATAGCCGCACTGAAAAAAGTCGACGGCGTTTTGGGCGTGGTTGATTCCGGTACAATCCAAATTGTGCTTGGACCCGGAAAAGTGAACAAGGTCGGCGAGGAGTTTTCAAAGCTGACCGGTTTGGCTCTCGGTTCGGAAGAAGCGGACGAAGATTTAAAAACCCTTACACAGGAAAACAAAGCGGCCAATAAAGCAAAGCATGAAGGTCCGGTTCAGAACTTCCTGAAACGAATCGCAAATATTTTTGTACCTCTTTTACCCGGTATCATTGCCGCAGGTTTAATCAACGGTGTCACCAATGTTATTAATGTTTCTTCTCACGGTGCATTGAGCGGCATATGGTGGTATGAATGTATCCGCACAATGGGCTGGGCACTGTTCGCCTTCCTGCCGTTACTGGTCGGTATGAATGCAGCAAAAGAATTTAAAGGCTCTGCGGTTTTGGGCGCGCTTGCAGGCGCAATGTCCATTTCGATTCCTTCAATGCCTTTGCTGTCCAAATTTGCTGATGCACCGGTTTTGCTTCCGCTGACCGGAAAAGTATTTAACCCGGGCGCCGGCGGTTTGCTGGCAGCATTGATTGCGGGTATCTTCTTCGCTTATCTGGAAAAATGGATCCGTAAATTTATGCCCACAATTTTGGACACCTTCTTTACGCCTCTGCTTACTGTAATTATCGGCAGTTTGGTTGCACTGATTGTGCTTCAGCCGGTCGGCGCGTTCCTTACAACTGGAATCTTTAGTGCTTTAGACTTTATATACAATAAACTCGGCGTTGTGGGCGGATATATCCTGTCCGCAGGCTTCCTGCCTCTGGTGTCTGTCGGCTTGCATCAGGCATTGACCCCAATCCATGCTATGCTTAATGACCCGGCAGGCCCGACCAAAGGAATCAACTATCTGCTGCCGATTCTGATGATGGCCGGCGGCGGCCAGGTTGGCGCGGGCTTCGCTTTGTACATGAAAACCAAAAACAAGAAACTCAAAAGACTGACAAGAGATTCTCTGCCGGTTGGTATTTTAGGAATCGGTGAGCCAATGATGTACGCGGTTACTCTTCCGCTTGGCAAACCGTTTGTCACTGCCTGCCTTGGCGCCGGCGTCGGCGGCATCCTTGCATCACTGTTCCACCTTGGCGCTGTTTCACAGGGCGTTTCCGGACTGTTCGGTCTTCTGATTGTCGTTCCTGGCACGCAGCTGTTTTATGCAATTGCTATGATCGGCGCTTATATAGGCGGATTCATTCTTACATACTTCTTCGGTGTGGATGAAGACAGAATTAACGAAGTTTATGGCAAGAATGAAAAATAACAGGAGAGCATATTAATGAGCGAATTTGGAATTTCTCTTTATTTAGGAACAGGGTATGAAAAGAATAAAGAAATTGTCGCGAAGGCGCAGCAGGCAAACGTAAAATACGCGTTTACGTCCCTGCACATTCCGGAGGAAAGCGTGAGCGACTATGCAGCTGAGGTTAAAAAGCTGTTTGATTTATGCAAAAGCTGTGAAATCTCACTGATTGTGGACATCGGCCCAAGAACTTTGGAAAAATTAGGCTATACGAGCTTTGCGGATTTAAAGCAGACTTCGGTTTCGCATCTGCGTGTTGATTATGGTTTTACCTATCAGCAAATCATCGATTTGTCAAAGGACTTCAACATTGCGTTTAACGCCAGCACCCTGCTGGAAAGCGATATTCGTGAGCTGCAAAAATTGAATGCGGATTTCAGTAAGTTCAGCGCGTGCCATAATTTTTATCCAAAGCCGTTAACGGGTCTGTCTCTGCAAAAAACACGCGGAATCAATGAGAATCTGCGAAGGCTGGGCATCACAACCATGGCGTTTGTGCCCGGGGACAGGGAACTGCGCGGCCCGCTCGAAATGGGTCTTCCTACGGTGGAGAAACACCGCGGCGGGGATGTGCTGTTCAACGCGCTCCAACTGATCAAGGAATGCCAAACAGATATTGTTCTGGTGGGCGATATTGATATCAGCGACGAAGCGTGGAGAAAGATCAGTGAGTTGTCACAGGGATATGTCAGCTTGAAGGCCAAGGTGAATCCGGAGTATGGCTATATCAAAGATGAAATTCACCATGACCGGCCCGATTCCAGCGAATATGTGATTCGCTCGCAGGAGTCCAGATCCTATGCTTCGCAGGGTAAACTGTTTGCCGCGGAAGAAATTAAGCCGCGCAGCAAAGGCAGTATTTCCGTGGGGAATGAAGGCTACCTGCGTTATTCCGGAGAACTGGAAATTGCCCGCAAGGATTTGAACCCCGAAAGCAAGGTCAATGTGATTGGCCAGGTGGATACCGATTGCTTAAAATATTTGGACTATATTACTGATGGAATGGGCTTCCGGCTTGTTTAAGCCGCCATGAAGCCTCTTAATAGAAAAAGGGGTTCGTAACAATACACTGTTACGAACCCTGTTCTATTCAAGTAAACGCATAGCGTTTGCATAAAATTGATAATAAGGCATACGCTGAGGGTTCCGTTTGTCTTTAGCGTTATTGCGTAAAAATAAAAGTATTTATGATACAGAAGTTTCAGTGTATAATAATGGAAAGAAAATACTAAATTTATCGGAGGCAATATAATGGGTTTATTCAGCAAAAAGAAACAGCAAATAATTGTTGCTGCGCAGAGCGGCACAGTGGTTAATCTTACAGAAGTGACGGATCCGGTCTTTGCTCAGAAAATACTCGGCGACGGCATCGCGATTATTCCTGACAGCAATGAGGTGCTATCCCCTTGTGATGGCACCGTTGTTCAGATTGCGGACACCCGCCATGCCGTCGGAATTGAAAGTGATGACGGGCTTGAGGTTCTGGTTCATTTGGGCATTGATACAGTTAAACTGGTTGGAGAAGGCTTTACCTGCTTTGTTAAGGTAGGCCAGCATGTAAAGGTTGGGGACAAGCTGATGGAGATGGACCTTGAACTGATCAAAAGTAAGAATCTGAATCTGATTTCCCCTTGCATCATCACCAATATGGATGATGTTGAGAATCTGAAGTTGTTTACAGGAACTGCCATCGCAGGTGAAACGACGGTCATGAGTTATCAAAAAAGCTAAAGCATTTGGTGCAATAGCGCGTTTGTGCCGATGCTATGGAGCAGTTTGCTAAGCTGGACGCATTTTATTATTATCATGTGGTTTTGTGCTTTCCTATTGCTTTCTCATTGACTTCCGGCACAACTGTGCTATAATACAGGAATGGTTATATTTCCGCCCGTAGCTAAGCTGGATATAGCAGCAGATTCCGATTCTGAAGGCCGGGGGTTCAAATCCCTCCGGGCGGGCCAAAGATTCACACAATCCCCAAAGGGATTTGAACCCTAAGAGGGTGAGCGGCGTAAAGAAATCATGCCGGTGGCATGATTTTAGCTGCGAACTTGCGCGGGTCGGTACCGCCGCGAAAGCGGAGGTGACCAAGCAGGAAAAGCCGGAACGGCTTTTATCCCTCCGGGCGGGCCAAAGATTCACACGAATCTCTAAAGGGATTTGAACCCTAAGAGCCGAGCAGCGTAACAGAAACCATGCCAATGGCATGGTTTCTGTTGCAATTATACATTTTTAATATTGCAAACAGGGAGAGATTTTTTTGAACGTTCTTGTAGTCGGGTGTGGCAGATTGGGTACACGGTTGGCCTTAATTCTGGATGAACACGGACATGATGTCGCTGTCATAGACTCAAATCCGGATACTTTTCGCAATTTGAGTGAAAATTTTAGTGGGATTACAGTAGCGGGAATGCCAATGGACATGAAAGTGCTGAAAAGTGCCGGAGCGGAAAACTGCGACGCCATGGCTGTTGTGACCCCCGATGATAATTTGAACATAACGATATCACAGATTGCACGCCGCTTTTTTGGTGTGGAAAATGTGGTCGCGCGGATTTCCGATCCTGCCCGTGAAAAAGTGTTTAAGAGTCTTGGGCTAAAAACTGTTTGCCCGACGAAGCTGGCGGGGGATGCGATTTTCACTGCACTGACGCAGCCGTTGGATCCTAAAAATATTTCTTTTGAAACGGCAACGGCAACTTTTCATTGCAGAGCGGTGGACAGAGCGCATGTCGGCGTTCCTGTTTCTACGGTGCCGATGGACAAGGGGGAGACGATTTTCGGAATTTTGCATATAGACGGAGTAATGGAACTTTATTCCCAAGCGTACAGAACCTTGCTTGCTGAGGGAGACAAAGTGATCTTTGCAAAAGTCATTGACTGATTTTGCAACCATTCAGATTAGGAGGATTTTTGTGAGAATTGTAATTGTTGGTGGCGGCAAACTCGGCCATCAGATAGCCGGTAATATGCTCGAGAGAAAATACAGCGTCAAATTAATTGAAAAAGATAAAATGAAATGTATACGGCTTGCAAACGAGCTTGATGCGGAGGTTATTTGTGGGGATGGAACCGAGCTTGAAGTACTTGATGATGCCGGAACAAAGAATGTAGACTGTTTTATCGCCGTTACAGGCAGTGATCAGGATAATCTTGTTGCTTCACAGCTTGCGAAAAGGGTATTTAAAGCGGTTAAGGTGATCGCAAGAGCGAACGATCCCCGCAATTTGGAGGCTCTCCGCACTTTGGGAGCAGATATTGCCGTAAGCAGTACTGAAATTATCACAAATTTGATTGAGCAGGAAGTGAACATCGCAGAAATGCATTTGCTTGCTATTCTGAATAAGGGTAAGGCTGGAATTTGCGAGATGACTCTGCCGCAGGATACGATGCTTGAAGGCATTATGCTCAAGGATATCACGCTTCCGCAGGGCTCACTGATTATTTCGATTGTGCGTGGGGACAGCATGATTATACCGAACGGATATACCGTTATCCATGCCGGCGATGAGATTGCCGCTGTGTGCGACGGCGGCAGCCAAAAGGAATTAATGAAGGTTTTAGGGGCTAAAAGAAAAGGCTGACCTTGATTATGGAAAGAGTATAAAGAATCCTGTTGGGGTAAACAGATGGCTTCAATGAATAACAAAAGGCTTGGAACAGTTTAAAGTTCCAAGCCTTTTTTATGGTTTAAATATGTTGTATTATTTTAACGATTTTTTATAAACGAAGAGCACCGGCTGCAAATATTAACCTACAATTATTTTACCTTCCGGCAAGATAGAGCCGACCGCGCGGTGGCCTCTGTGCAGTGTCAGTGCAAGTCCAAGGGAAACTGGCCCCACGCGCCCGATAAACATCGTAAGCGTTACCGCCAGTTTGGAAATCCAGCTGAGTGTGGGGGTAACACCCGCGGTTAAACCGACGGTGCCGAAACTGGAAGTAGCCTCAAATAAGGCGTCAATGCCGTTTACATGAGGGTCGGCAGTTAAAATAATACCGGTTGTTACGAGTATCGCCAATGCTGCAACGGTAAAAATTGAAAGTGCGCGGTAAACCGTGAATTTATCGAGCCGGCGATGAAAGATAGTCGTTTCTTCTTCACCGCGCATCACACTTAAAACGGTTGCAAGCAACACCAGAAAGGTAGTCGTTTTAATACCGCCGCCGGTTCCTGCCGGTGAGGCACCGATGAACATCAGCACGACGGTAATGATTTTAGTAAAATCATGTTCTTTTGCGATATCAATGGTACTGAATCCCGCGGTTCTCGGGCTAATCGACTGAAACAGCGATGCATTTAATTTCGTACCAAGGTTCATGCCACGCAGGGTGTTGTCATTCTCACAGATGAAAAATAATATCGTTCCTAAAACAATTAAAATGGCAGACATACCCAAAGCAAGTGTGGAGTGAAAGTTTAAATGAAGCGGTTTGAGCTTATGAAAGCGTGTATGCAAGCGGGCGTAATAAATATCACTGATGACCACGAAGCCAATTCCGCCGATAACAATCAATCCTCCCACGACAAGACACACAAAAGGGTCGCTGACATAGGGAATCAGCCCGCCGTTTTTCATCACGAACCCTAAGATGTCGAAACCGGCGTTGCAATAGGCGGAAATTGCTGTAAATGCACCGATCCAAATGCCTCTAACACCAAATTGAGGAACGAAACGGATCATTAGTAACATTGCTCCCGTCAGTTCACAAAAGAATGTAAAGGTTATAATAATTTTAACCAGACGAACAATATCCATTGTATCGCCGCTTGTGTTTTCGGTTGCAAGCTGTAAATCACGCAAACCGAGTTTACGGCGCAAAAGCAGCGAAAATCCGGTGGTCAGGGTAACGACACCCAGACCGCCAATCTGAATCAATACAAGAATAATAGCCTGTCCCAACACATTCCAATGCGTCCATGTGTCAAATATAACAAGGCCGGTAACGCAAGTCGCCGAGGTTGCGGTGAACAGCGAATCAATGAAGGCAGTCGGCAACCCGTTGCGTGAACAAATTGGCAGCATAAGCAGAAACGTGCCAACCAAAATAACGATGACAAAGCTGACTACAATCAGTCTTACCGGTGGTATGTTTTTAAATCGTTTCTTTATCAGAAGTTGTTCTTCGCCCATTATAATCCCTCAATATCTAAGTATTTTGCTTACTGCTCCTGTTTTTTGCAGTGCTGCGGCAAGCGGAAGTCCGAGTGCGAAGCATACGACCAGTTCTCCTAAACCGACGGAAAGGGCTGCACTCCAAAAACCTGCCCAGACGAAACCGCCCGGGGACAGAAGTGCAATTTCGAGTCCGACAATGACCCCGTTAAACAATACAGGGGGCAGCGGAGCTAAAACGGGTATGCTTTTAATGCGAATATTTCGCACCATTCTCGTTGCAATTGCAGCCAAAAGAGTTGCCAATGTGCCGAAAACCATATCTGGTATGCCGTATCCGCTCCATAGGTTGGACAGCAGGCAACCAATTGCCAGTCCGGGAACGGCCGCGGGTGTAAATACCGGAAGAATTGTGAGTGCTTCGGAAAAGCGAAACTGAATGGGCCCGTAAGCCAGGTTAATCGCTGCTGCGGCAAGGGTTAGCACGGTGTAAATAGCGGCAATGACGGCACCCTGCGCCAAGTATTGTACGCGATGAGACTCTGATTTCATGTTGAGATCCTCCGTAGTTTTATTTAAGGTCAGGAGTTTGCGACTGACCATACCAATGGTTACACGAATACTACTCTCCAATTGAAATATATATTTCAATTGGAGAACGCCCGGCTGCGCCGTGCTTGTTTTGCGCTTAAAATAAGCGCAAAACCCGTCTCGTGCTAAATCCAACGCGCTTCGCGCTATAAAAACGAGGCTCACGTTTTTAATGGATTGTAGTATAACATACTACAAAATTTGAATAAAATCAACTTGTTTCGTCCAACATAATTTATGCCAAAACCCTCGGAAAGGGGATTCACCGCCGCGGCAGAGAATCCCCTTTCCATAACATGGAATCATATATCAACCGGAGCCCGGATTACGTTTCGGTTTCGTCGGTCTCAGGTTGTTTTTCAATCAGTATTTTTGCGATTCGTCGGTCCTCAACTTTCTGGACGGTCAGTGTGAGGTTTTCAATGGTGACACTTGGTTTTTCGTTCGGCTTTGGAATTCTCCCAAGCATTTCAACAACGAGGCCGGCAATCGTATCATAGTCACCCTCGGGCAGATCAACGCCAACCAGGTCGGAAATCTCATCAATGGAGGTGCCGCCGTCAACGGTAAATTTGTTGTCAGCCTCCTTATGTATTTCCTCTTCCTCATTGTCATATTCATCCTGTATATTTCCTACAATGGATTCAAGAAGATCTTCCATTGTAATAATACCTTCGGTACCGCCGTACTCATCAACAACGACGGCAAACTGAATTCTGAACTCTGTCATTTCGGTAAAAAGCGAACTGCAACGCTTGCTCTCAGGCACAAAATATGCAAGGCGCATCAAATCAGTCATTTTAATGTCCTGATTTACCTCATTACCGACATACTTGAGCAAATCCTTGACATAGATAACGCCAAGAACATTGTCAAAATCCTCGTGGTAAACAGGAATCCTCGAGTACCCCGTTGCTATGGAAAGATTCACCACATCCTGAATACTTGCGTTGTCCTCAACCGCACGCACTTCTATGCGGTGGGTCATGATTTCACTGGCAGTGATGTCATTGAAATCGAAAATATTGGAGATCATATCTTTGGCGGTTTCGCCAAAAACACCCTTCTCTTCTCCGGCATCGACCATCATGAGGATTTCTTCCTCCGTCACGGTGTCTTCGGAGGAGTTCGGGTCAAAACCCAACATTTTTAAAACGACATTGGTCGAGAAAGTCAAAAAGGAAATAAATGGTTTAAATATGGCGGAGGTTGCGTTTAAAACACCGATAAATTTAAATGAAAGCTCTTCAGCGCGTTGCATGGCAATCTTTTTCGGCACCAGCTCGCCAAATACGAGTGAAAAGTAAGACAGGAGCAAGGTGATGATTACGGTAGACGCGCCATAGCGAAGGTTTTGGGAAAAGGGCAGAAACGAAAGAGCCTGCGCCAATTTTCCGGCAAAACTCTGAGAAGCTGATGCGGAAGTTAAAAATCCGCTCAGTGTAATGCCAACCTGTATGGTTGCAAGGAAACGGCTTGAATTTGAAGTCAGCTTTAAAACCTTGACGGCCCTCTTATCGCCGTCTTCAGCCATCTTCTTGATTTTGTTGTCGTTCAGTGTAATAATTGCGATTTCACTCGCGGCGAAAAACGCGTTGACTAAAACCAAAGCGATTAATAGCACAATGGAAAAAAATGAATTGGGTTCGCTCTGCGCAGTTGTAACAGGCAGTGCGCTCAGCATATGAAAAAATGAGCCATCAGGTTCGGGAGGCATTTGGTTTTCCCCTTTCGGAATCAAAATAGATTACTATTATTGTATATTATTATCTATATAGCTGTCAATCAGCTTATGTCGTATCTGCGCTTTTATGCGCGTGAGCAAGGCGGCGGCTTAGTGACATGGCAGGGCCAAGCTGCCGCACAGCGTGTTATCACAGCCAAAACGGTCAAATTCAGAACAAATTTTTAAATCAAATAAACAAACTGTAAATAATCCTCCATTTTGTGCAAATTGCCTTTACAACGCTTGTAAAAGATGATAAAATTTAGATTGGTACAACCTAAGTCGTGCTGTACCGGAAGAAATAGATTATCCTTAAAGGAGGAAAATAATTATATGGATTCACGAAAAATGAAAACCATGGATGGTAATAACGCCGCCGCACATGTATCCTATGCGTTTACGGATGTTGCTGCTATCTACCCAATCACCCCGTCGTCGGTTATGGCTGATGAAACGGACAAGTATGCCGCAGCAGGCAGAAAAAATCTTTTTGGCCGAGAAGTTAAGGTTACAGAGATGCAGTCCGAAGCCGGCGCTGCAGGCGCGGTACACGGCTCATTAGCAGCCGGTGCGCTGACCACCACCTATACCGCTTCACAGGGCTTGCTCCTTATGATTCCGAACATGTACAAAATGGCCGGAGAATTTCTTCCGAGTGTTATCCATTGTTCGGCACGTTCTCTGTCAACACACGCACTTTGTATCTTTGGCGATCATTCAGACATTTATGCCTGCCGCCAGACCGGATACGCAATGCTGTGCTCCAACAGTCCGCAAGAGGTTATGGATTTAGGTGCGGTTGCTCATCTTTCCGCAATTAAAGGCCATGTTCCTTTCCTGCATTTCTTCGACGGCTTCCGCACTTCTCACGAAGTTCAGAAGATTCATATGTGGGATTATGCTGATTTGGATGAGATGCTCGACTGGGACGCAGTTGACGCTTTCCGCCGCAACGCGATGAACCCGGAACACCCGGTAACACGCGGTACCGCTCAGAACGACGACTTCTTTTTCCAGGCAAGTGAAGCCGGCAACAAGTACTATGACGAGCTTCCCGCAACCGTTATTGACTATATGAATAAAGTCAATGAAAAGATTGGTACGGATTACAAGCCGTTCAACTATTACGGTGCGCCGGATGCTGACAAGGTTATTATTGCAATGGGTTCCGTATGCGAAACCGCTGAGGAAGTTGTTGATTATTTAAATGCCGCAGGCGAAAAAGTCGGTTTGATCAAAGTAAGACTTTACAGACCGTTCGTCGCAAAGTACCTCTTAGACGTTATGCCTAAGACAGTAAAGAAGATTTCCGTACTTGACAGAACAAGAGAGCCGGGTTCCATTGGCGAGCCGCTTTATCTTGATATTCTTGCCGCCCTGAACGGTACTGAATTTGGCGTTGTTCCGGTTTATACCGGTCGTTACGGCCTTGGTTCAAAGGACACAACTCCGGGCCAGATCGTTTCTGTTTTCCGCAATATGGAAACAGCAACACCGAAGAAGCGTTTCACCATCGGCATTGTTGATGATGTTACCCATCTTTCCCTTGAACTGAAGGAAAATCCGGATACAACACCAAAGGGCACGCATTCCTGCAAATTCTGGGGCCTTGGCGCCGACGGTACGGTCGGTGCAAACAAGAACTCCATTAAAATTATCGGCGACCATACCGATATGTACGCACAGGGCTATTTCGCTTATGACTCCAAGAAGTCCGGCGGTTTAACCGTTTCCCATCTGCGTTTTGGCAGCAAGCCGATTAAGTCCACTTATTACATCAGCCAGGCTGATTTTGTTGCCTGCCACAAGCCTTCCTATGTTGATGAATACGACATGGTTCAGGACTTGAAAAAGGGCGGAAGCTTCCTTTTGAACTGCCAGTGGGATTTGGAAGAGCTTGACAAGAGACTGCCGAATAAGATGAAGAAGTATATTGCGGATAACGATATTAACTTCTACACCATCGACGGCATTAAGCTTGGCAAGGAAATTGGCCTCGGCGGCCGTATCAATACAATTCTGCAGTCCGCGTTCTTTAAGATCGCAGACATCATTCCTTCCGAGAAGGCAATCCAGTTCATGAAGGACGCGGCAACCCATTCCTACGCCAAGAAGGGCGAGAAGATTGTTGCTATGAACCATGCTGCTATTGAGCGCGGCGCAACCGACTTTGTTAAGGTTCAGGTTCCGGAGTCATGGAAGCACGCTACAGACGATGCAGCCGCACCTAAGGTAACAGGGGAAAGAGCGGACGCGATTGAATACGTCAATAACGTTTTGATTCCTGCCAACAAATACAAGGGCAATCAGCTGCCTGTTTCCACTTTTGTCAAGATGGCTGACGGCACAGTGCCGGCCGGTACCTCCGCTTATGAAAAGCGCGGTATTGCAATTGATATTCCTGAGTGGAATCCACAAAATTGTATCCAGTGTAACTTCTGCTCCTATGTTTGTCCGCACGCAGTAATCCGCCCTGCTATTATGACAGAGGAAGAAGCTGCTGCCGCACCGAAGAGCCTGAAGATGAAGGACATGACCGGGATGCCGGGCAAAAAGTTTGCAATGACCATTTCTGCTTACGACTGCACCGGCTGCGGCAACTGCGCAGCGGTTTGCCCTGGCATGAAGGGTGAAAAAGCACTTGTCATGAAGCCGATGGAAACACAGCTTGTCAGCCAGGAAGGTTCCAACTACGCTCGCACATTGAGTGAAAAGCCGGAAGTAGCTGAAAAGTTCAAGGAAACCAGCGTAAAGGGCAGCCAGTTCAAGCAGCCTTTGCTTGAGTTCTCCGGCGCATGCGCAGGCTGCGGCGAAACTCCTTATGCAAAGCTCGTAACACAGCTGTTCGGCGACAGAATGTATATTGCCAACGCAACCGGCTGCTCCTCTATTTGGGGTGCTTCCGCTCCGTCAACACCGTACACTGTCAACAAAAAGGGCTTTGGCCCTGCTTGGAACAGTTCCCTGTTCGAAGATAACGCCGAGTTCGGCCTTGGAATGACGCTCGCACAGAACGCGATTCGCGGCAGACTTGCAGAGTACGTTGAAAACATCCAAGCTTCCGATAAGGCTTCCGCAGAGCTTAAAGAAGCTTGCAAGAATTACCTTGCAACTGCGAAAGACAGCAACACAAACCGCAAGGCTTCCGATGCTTTGATTGCAGAGCTTGAAATTGCGGCAAAGGGCTGCGGCGAAGTTTCCGAACTTGCTGTGAAGACCCTGAAAGATAAGGATTTCCTCGCAAAGAAGTCCATGTGGATATTCGGCGGCGACGGCTGGGCTTATGATATTGGCTTCGGCGGCGTTGACCATGTAATCGCTTCCGGCGAAAACGTGAATATTCTGGTCTTTGATACTGAGGTTTATTCCAATACAGGCGGGCAGGCTTCCAAGTCAACACCAATCGGCTCTGTTGCACAGTTTGCAGCGACCGGTAAGGCGACAAAGAAGAAGGACCTTCCTGCTATCGCAATGAGCTACGGCTACGTCTATGTTGCTCACATTGCAATGGGTGCTGATTACAACCAGTGCATTAAAGCAATCACCGAGGCTGAAAGCTATGACGGCCCATCTATCGTTATCGCCTATGCACCATGTATCAATCATGGTATCAAGGGCGGCATGAGCGGCGCACAGCTTGAAGAGAAGAAAGCGGTCGAGTCCGGCTACTGGAGCAACTTCCGTTATGACCCGCGTCTCGCTGCAGAGGGCAAGAACCCGTTCCACCTCGACAGCAAGGCTCCGACAGCCAGCTATCGTGACTTTATTATGGGCGAAGTTCGTTACAACTCCCTTACCCGCGCATTCCCAGAGCGCGCAAAGGTACTGTTTGACGAAGCTGAAAAGGTTGCGGCCGATAACTACGAGCACCTTGTAAAACTTTCCGAAATGGAATAATTTTATCATAATATGAAGAATCCCCGGGCGGCGTAAGCTGTCCGGGGATTCTTATGTTTTGGGCATTTCAAATCAAAGCATTCATTATTTTTTTAAGAAATCTGGTACAAGTCATTGACTTAAAAACTGTTCATGATACAATATATAGTACATAACACTAAAATCTATTCAAAACATGCAATCACGTTTTTATAGCGCGAAGCGGGTTGGATTTAGCATGAGATGGGTTTTGCGCTTATTTTAAGCGCAAAATAAGCACGGCGTGGCCGGGCATTCTCGAATTGAAATATATATTTTAATTCAAGAATAGTATTAGAAATTTATTGGGGGAGCACTATGACAATTTCGGAAAATGCATTGACGGTTTTAAAAAGGCGATATTTAATCAAAAATGAAAAAGGCGAAACGATTGAAACGGCAGAGGACTTATTCTGGCGTGTAGCGGATGCCATTGCCGCTTCGGACAAGCTGCACGATGAAAATGCCGATGTCAAAAAAACGGCAAAAACATTCTACAAAATGATGACGGAGCTTGAGTTTTTGCCGAATTCTCCAACACTGATGAATGCCGGCCGTCCGCTCGGCCAGCTTTCAGCGTGCTTTGTGCTGCCGGTAGCGGACAGCATGGAGGATATTTTCGAGGCGATTAAGCAGGCTGCACTCATCCATAAATCCGGCGGCGGTACAGGTTTTTCATTTTCACGCCTGCGCCAGCAAGGCAGCGCGGTCAATTCTACCGGCGGTGTTGCTTCCGGACCCATCAGCTTTATGAAAGTATTCAACATGGCGACCGAGGCAGTGAAACAGGGTGGTACCCGCCGCGGCGCGAACATGGGTATCCTGCGCATCGACCATCCGGATATTATGGATTTTATCGACTGTAAATCGAATAATAATGAGATCAACAACTTTAATATTTCCGTGGGCTTAACGGAGGAATTCATGAAGGCGGTCGAACAGGACGCCGATTTTGATTTGATTGACCCGCACACAAAGCAGCCTGTTTCCAAGCTGCACGCCCGCACTGTTTTTGACCGTATTGTCGATGCCGCATGGCACAACGGCGAACCGGGAATTATTTTTCTTGACCGGCTGAACCGCGACAATATTGTTCCGGCACAGGGTGAAATTGAATCGACCAATCCCTGCGGCGAGCAGCCGCTGCTTCCGTATGAATCGTGTAATCTTGGTTCGATCAACCTGATCAAAATGCTAAAAACAGTAGGCGGTAAGCAGGAATTTGACTGGGACAAGCTTACAGTGACCGTAAAGAACGCGGTACATTTTTTAGATAATGTGATTGATGCCAATAAATATCCGCTTGAAAATATTGACCGGGTTACAAAACAGACGAGAAAAATCGGCTTGGGCGTCATGGGTTGGGCGGACAGTCTGCTGCTGCTTGGAATTCCGTACAATTCCGATGAGGCAACGCAGCTTGGTGAAAAGGTTATGAAGTTTATTACCAAATGCGGCCGTGCAGAGAGCGCCGAGCTTGCGAAAACACGCGGCGCGTTCCCACTGTTTGAAGAAAGCATTCTTTCAAACGGAGAGCCGCAGCGCAACGGCACGATTACTACCATTGCGCCGACCGGAACGCTGTCCATTATCGGCGGCTGCTCCAGCGGAGTTGAGCCGATTTTCGGTTATGTGTTTGTTCGCAACATCATGGACGGTACCGAAATGATTGAAGTGAATCCGATTTTAAAGGCGGAGCTTGAAAAGCGCGGGCTTTATTCTGAGGAATTAATGAAACGAATTGCCAAGGAAGGCACGGTTGCTCACATTGAGGAGCTGCCGGAGGATTTGCGCCGTGTGTTCGTTTCAGCGCACGACATCAGCCCGGAGTATCATATCCGGATGCAGGCGGCATTTCAGAAGGGCACCGACAATGCTGTTTCAAAAACCGTCAACTTCTCAAAAGATGCTACGCGCGACGAGGTTGCTGAGGTTTACACACTTGCCTATCAGCTTGACTGCAAAGGCGTTACCATCTATCGTGACGGCAGCCGTGCCGAGCAGGTGCTCAATATTGGCAAGGTCAAAAAAGAAGGCCAGCTCTCCGGGGAATCGGACGAGTCTGACCATATCATACCGCGCCCGCGCCCGGACACCGTGATGGGAATCACGGAACGGGTCAAAATAGGCTGCGGAAACTTATACATCACGGTAAATTATGACGACAAGGGAATTTGCGAGGTCTTCACAAACACAGGAAAAGCCGGCGGCTGCCCGTCGCAGTCGGAGGCAACCGCGCGTCTGGCATCCATCGCCCTGCGAAGCGGAATGGACGTGAAAAGTATCGTTGACCAGCTCAAGGGAATCCGCTGCCCGTCAACGATTCGTCAGTCCGGCATGAAATGTACTTCCTGCCCGGATGCAATTGCCAAAACCATCGAGCGCGTTTATAAGCAGCAAGTTGAATTAGGCAACTGGAATGCCGTTTCGGATTCGAGCGATAAGCCGGTGCGGTCAGCCGCGCCAGTGACGGAAGATGTTCCCGGGCGAATGCATTTCTGCCCAGAGTGCGGCGCCAAGTTAGAGCACGAGGGCGGCTGTGTGATGTGCCGCCAGTGCGGCTACGGTAAATGCGGATAACATACTCTAAAATTCAATTCCCCGGCGGGCGGGGATATCCTGGTCAAAGGGGTGCTTCACTTTTTTGATTTCGGAAATATAATCGGCGAGCTCCAGAACCTCGGGTTTTGGGTCGCGTCCGGTAAGGACAAGCTCCAGTTTCTGGGGCTTGTTTTTTATTAAGTCAATCAGCATTTTATTGTCGAGCAAATCACAGTTGACTGCGCCGAAAACTTCGTCGAGAATCAGCATATCACAGTCATCCGCATTCACCGCTGCAACAGCTTTGCAGAACAGACCGGCGCAAAGCATAGCCGTTTCTTCCAGCTCCTTCTTTGTCATTTGAAAAGTGAATTTAATACTGCTTGGTGCGGGCAGTACATTGAAATTTTTGAGCTCTCTGAGCACAATCAATTCGCTTGAGGTGTTTCCTTTTAAAAACTGAACCAGCATCACCCGTTTTCCGCTGCCGCAGGCGCGTACGCCAAGTCCGACAGCGGCGGTGGTTTTTCCCTTACCGTCGCCGCAGTATATATGAGTCAGTCCATTCATAGTTCATTCTCCATATCGTATTTTTTAGTGTATTATTATCATAGCATATTTTTTTGTCAATGAGTGCCTAAAATATGCCGTTCTTCTCTGTTTACTATTTTAATAAAACAAATGGTCATACTAATGTAAATATATTCGAGATTTTTATTGATATTTGATATTATTTTTGGTATTATGTAACAATAAAGAATAATATAGAGGGAATGATTAATTTGTTATTGCAAATATCACTCGTTTTAGCAATCATAGCAATTGTTTGTTTAGTGATTAGGACAATTATTCTTGCAAATAAATTAGAGGATAAAACGCAGTGGTTCGAAAGCATATTAGACGGCGTGCCTTATATGATTTCAGTAACCGATATGGATATGAACTGGACTTTTGCCAACAAGGCTGTGGAAAAATCCATGGGAAAAAGCAGAAAAGAGCTTATGGGGTTAAATTGCGCTACAATGAACACCGATGTTTGCGGCACAGAAAACTGTGGGATTAACTGCCTGAGAAGGGGCATTACCAGCACAAGCTACAGAGAAAACGGCGTGGGTTTAGAAATTGGTCTTCAATATGTTTATGATAAAAAGGGAAATAAGATAGGGCATCTTGAAGCTGTGCATGATGTTACAGTGCTGTATACAGCGTCGGATAAACAAAGCAAAATGATTGAATATTTGAAAGACGCCACAAAGCAAATCACACTTATTTCGGAAAGTGTTTCCAACAACTCAATGGAAATGGCACAGAACGCAGAACAACAAGTTCAAACACTGCAAGCGCTTTTTGATTCAATCAATGCGGTTGCCGCACATATAAAATCAAATGCGGATCATTCAAACAGCGCCAACACGATTTCTGCTCAAGTTGCGGATGAGATGGACGGTGAAAACGCCAAAATGCAGGAAATGATTTCCGCAATGGAGGAAATCGAAAAATCCTCCAAGGAAATTGAAAAAATAATCAAATCAATTGATGATATTGCGTTCCAAACAAATATACTGGCGCTGAATGCTGCTGTTGAAGCGGCACGTGCGGGCGTGGCGGGAAAAGGATTTGCCGTTGTCGCCGACGAAGTGAGAAACCTTTCCGGGAAAAGTGCCGAAGCGGCTGGCAATACCTCCGCACTGATTGAAAACTCTGTGAAAAATGTTAAGAGCGGAACGGAAATTGCAAATGCATCCGCACAGACTTTATCTTCGATTATGGATAAATCCCAGAAATTCACTCTGCTGATTAATCAAATTTCACAAGCATCCACTCAGGACGCACAACAGATTTCGCGGGTTACCGACGGCCTTGAGGATGTATTGAAAGCGATTCAAGACACCTCTAAAATCACGGAACAAAACGCAGCTTCTGCTCAAGAGCTATCCTCCCAGCTTTCTGTGTTGAATAGCATTATTGCGAGCAATAAAATCGAAGTTTCCAACCAGGCAATGGCATAACTCAAAGCACATTAAAATACATTGAATCAATAAGGGCACCCATGCTATAACCGGCATGGGCGCTTTTATTTTATGTTCACAAAGCGCCGCATTTAGCCGGGAAATCCGGCATATTATAAAAACAGGGCCGGGATTTCGGCTTGTTCACAATTTGGTAAGACTGTCTTTACATATTCTTCTCAAAAATATCATAAAAATATAAACTAATAATCACATCCTTTTCACATAACACAGGCATAATAAGAATCACAGCAAGCGAATAAAAAAGCTGAAAGGAAATGATTTTATGTATAATCCATATGAAGATGATGAAAATAACAGAAACCTGACAAATTCGACAGGTACAAATTCAAACCCACAGGGGTCACAAACCGAATGGCAGGGTAACAGCTACCATTACAGCAAGCCGCAGGAACCGCCGGTCTACAGTTGGCAGCAGCCATCCGCCCCACAACAGCCGATTCCTTCGTTCTTTGCGGAACCACCCAAGAAAAAGCATAAAGGTAAAAAAACCTTTGTAAAGGTGCTTGCGGGTGTGATGGCTTGTTTTGTCATTTCAGCCGGTTCAATCGGCGGTTTTGCAACACTAGTCAACAACGGATACATCAAGCTGAACGGAGCGACAAGCAACAGCAACGCGGCGTTTACCGTGACAAAGCTTGTCAACAACGGGACCACCAACACCGCCGCAACAAGTGGTGAACTGACCAAACAGCAAATTGCCGAAAAGGTTGTTCCGTCGGTTGTATGTATTCAGAATTATCAATTGACGCAGAACGCCCGTTACACCATCGGCGGGAATAACGCTCAGGGTAATGCCGGGAACAATGCAAACACCGCCGCGCAGGAATCCGCAGTTGATCCGACAAGCGAAGGCTCCGGTATCATTGCGACGAGTGACGGCTATATTATTACAAATGCGCACGTTGTTGACGGCGCGTCAACCTTAAAGGTTGTCCTTTCAACAGGTAAAACATATCAGGCAAAACTGATCGGCAGCGACAGTGTTACTGATTTGGCCGTTATTAAGATAGAAGCAACCGGTCTTACAGCGGCTGAGTTTGGTTCTTCCGGCGACTTAAAGGTTGCGGATACCGTTATGGCAATCGGCAACCCGGGCGGCATGGAATTTAACTCAAGTGTTACCGTCGGCTATGTTTCAGCACTGAACCGTGATATTGTAAATTCCGAAACCGGCTACACAATGAAAGCCATCCAGACCGATGCGGCAATTAACCCCGGCAACTCAGGTGGTGCACTGGTCAATATGTATGGTCAGGTCATCGGAATCAACTCATCCAAAATCGTCGCAACCGGCTATGAAGGGCTTGGGTTCGCCATCCCGATTAACATTGCACAGCCCATCATCAGTGACCTAAAGCAGTACGGATATGTCAAAGACAGAGCGGTGCTCGGTATTTCCGGTCAATATATTGACAGCATGGTTTCCCGCTTTTACGGTTTGCCCACCGGTATGTACGTTAGTGCAGTAACAAGTGACGCCATTACGGCCGCCGGTATTAAAAAAGGCGACGTGATTACAAAGATTGACGGTAAAGATGTAACAAGTCAAAATGTAATTACCTCTGTGATTACCTCGAAAAAACCGGGTCAAACGGTTACGCTCAATGTAACAACCTCGACGACGGGAAAATCCTTTACCGCAACGGTAAAGTTGAGTCAGTCAACGGGCAAATAAGCTCACAAGTAAAACTTTTTCATAAATCCCTCTTCTTTATTAAAAACAGCGGAACCAGTTTTGGTTCCGCTGTTTTGCATGATGATCCAATTACTTTCCGTCGAAAAGGGTGCCTTTGGCGCGCGGCAGCATGATGGTATCCACGCGTTCGGCAAGACGCTGCTGTGCAATGGTATCCATCAGCATTTTGTTCATGGAGTTGCCGTTTCCGCCGACCAGCCCGAGCAGCATCTGCGAGGCTACTGCAACGCTTGGCAGCTCAAAAAACCGTATCAACAGTTTTTCACCGTAGAAAATGAACTTCATCATGCGGATACACGGCGTCTCGATAAAAGAAATATACAGCTTCAGCACCGTGCGGTCATCTTCGTCGGTAGCCAGCTGTGCGGTTGCACCGACTTCGTACACTTCCTCATTAAGGGTTACGCTTCCGCGGCGCGGTACGCCGTCCAGTCCGGCACGAATCACATTTTCATCGTTGCCGTCATTGAGCGTAATCACACACACCCCCGGTTCAAAAGCAAAGGAAGCCCTGTTGATTCCGCCGGAAAAATTGTTGGTAACGCCCTGCAGAATAAGGGGCATCAGCGTGCCGAAGCTTTTTTCGAGCCGGTATTGCTTTTGATCGATTCCAACCGCGAGGCGGGGCATTTCCTCGTGATTGCCGCGGTGCAGAAAACGGTTGAAAAGCATGCCCAAAGCGCTTACAGGCTGTGGCTTTGGTGCGGTATCCGGAATAACGTATAAATTCTCAAGTGTATTTTTCATTGAGCGCAGGGCTCTGATGTTGTTTGGAAGTGCGTGACCAATTAGGCCGACCGCTTGATCGCCAAAATATTTTTCAACAATTTTACAGGAACAGTCAGAAAATAAATTCTGGCTTCCGCTTGTGATTGCAACCACCATATCACACGCGGGCAGAACAATCACATACTGGCCGAAAACGCCGTTGTACTGGTATGCGTCTTTTGCACCGAAGTTCCAAATCTGGTATCCGTAGCCGCTTGCGTGGTCTTTTTCGCGCGTGGGCGTTTGGGTTTTGGTTGATTCCCGAATCCAGTCCTCCGGAATCAGCTGCTTTACTTCGCCGTTCACCGTCCAGTGCCCGCCCTGCAAGTAGAGCTGCCCGAGCTTTGCCATATCGGCAATATGCAAATAGAGCCCCCAGCCGCCCTTTTCAATTCCGAGCGGGCAGGTTTCCCAGGTAACATCGTGAATGCCAAGCGGAACAAAAAGGCGCTCGTTGAGGTACTCCATCAGTCCGACACCGGTTCTTTTGCAAACAATTGCACTGAGCATATAAGAATTCATGCTGTTATAATAAAATTCGGTGCCCGGCTCAAAAGAGCAGTCGGACATCAAAAAAGCTTTTACCCAATCCCTTTCGACAACGGAGCCGACTTCGTTGAATTTAATGCCGCTCGTCATATTCAGTAAATGCCTGACAGTAATATTGTTGATTTTGGGGCTGCGGAACATAACTCCCTTTTCGGGGAAAATATCGATCACTTTTTCATCGAGGGAAATCAGCCCGTCGCTCACCGCCATCCCAACCGCCATGCCGGTTATACTTTTGGAAAGCGAAAAAACCATATGGGGATAACCGCTGAAATATGGTTTAAAACTGCCCTCTGCAATGACTTTTCCGTGCCGCAGCAGCATTACGCTGTGAACGTGGATTTCATCGCAGGCATCAAGCTCCTCGAAAAATTGTTGTATGTACGCGCTTGGAACCCCTTCGGATTCCGGCGTGGAGTGCGGAAGATCGCCGATGTTGCCTTGAGGGATATTCTTTTTTTTCTGGGGTACAAACGGATAAGGCGTAATGTGCTGCATATCGCCACGTAAAAACTTCAGCAGCAGATCAACAGTTTTCATTTGTGAAAACAAATCCATCATTGGTTAAATCCTCCGATTTATACTAAAATCCATTAAAACTGTGGAATTACATTTTTATAGCGCGAAGCGCGTTGGATTTTGCATGAGACGAGTTTTGCGCTTAAAATAAGCAAGGCGTAGCCGGGCGTTCTCCAATTTAAATATACATTTTAATTAGAGAACAGTATTATTTGGGATTCATTGAGTTTTCGATCAACTCTTCATAAGGGATAACCAGCTCGGTCGGTACTTCACCGGTTAAGGAGAACTTTTTTTGGAGCTTCTCACAGGCGGGCGGGAGCATCAGTCCTATTTCTGCGGGCATATCCGGCAGCACAAGAATCGCCTGATTGAGGCTTTCAATCAGATACCCCGTCTTGTCCTTACCATGCAGCTGCAAAACGCCCTTTGGCTCACCCTGTGCGTCGAGCGGAATATGCAGCGTGTCAAATAACCGCACCGCACAGTCCGGTCGGCGGCTGACCGCCGTACTCACCACTACGGCAAGCGGCAGTGTGGAGAGCATCTGCGACATAGTGGGGTTAAAGGTGGACAATTTCGGGCAAATCTCTACATTCGTGATTTCAATCCCGTAAAACCCAAGATAACGGTTGAGTTTCTTCTGGCACAGCGAGGTCCTGTGCGCAAGGAAGAATAATAGGCCCGCGTTCATACATCCTCACCCCATGGCAAAGCTTTTTTCTTGAGCGCCAGTTCGTAAGTATCCGGCCAGACAGGCTTTGTGCCGCCGTTCTTTTTGTACCAGCAGTCAGGGTAAACCACTTTGTTATTGTAGCTCATTTTCGTCACGTCAACCGCGTTGCTTTCGCCGTCGCGCACTTTGCGGGCGACCACGACCTCGCGGAAGTCTGTGAATTCATAGGAACAGGTCGACAGCAGCACGATTTGATCGTCCTTATTAAAGCTTACGCCTGTGTTGAAAAGCGAGCGGATACGCATTTGATAGACGAAATTGAGGTAATCGCTTGAAGTTTTAAAATCAGTTTTCATATAGTTGAAAGGAACGCCCTGGTCCGGAAGGGTGTTGGTCAGAAATACAGAAATAATTTTCCACTGGGACTGACTTTCAATGGTATCAAAGGTAAATACCGGGTTGGATTTATAAAAATTATAATCTTTATATTTATTCAGTTCCGTAAACATACGGCCGGAATTAAGCGAATGACCGTATAAAATAATGCTTTTCGAATTCCCCTTCTCCACAGAGGAGTGCCAGTCTGCAAAAACGCTGCCATATTTGGAATATTTATCATTGTAATCATGGGTCAGGTAGAACTCCGGATCTTTGGCGGTTGCCTGTAAAACCGGAAGGTCAATGATTGTGTTGGGGACTTTAATCCAGCCCACAATCGCGGGGTTGACTTTTTGCAAATCCAAAAATTTAATCAGACGGCCCTGAGCGTCACGCTCCGGCGGCGCACTGGAAACGGGAGATTCACTTGAGGAGGAAGTGCTTGACGAAGGCAGTTCGGAGCTTGCGTAATAAAGCTGTTTAATATCCTTCTGCTCATTATCGGCAATTGCCGGGAGCACAACCAAGTCCTGAATCAATAAAACGGCGCAAACAAGAAACACACAGCCGGCAACCAAAGAGATGACCTTGTTGACGACCAATTTTTTGCTGTCGCCCTTCCATGGAAGTAACGAACGGTAAAATGGCAGTTTGCGTTTTGGGGTGTTCATAGATTCCTCTGATTTAATTTCCGTGTCATTTTCGGTTTTTACTTTATCTTTGTCATCCTGTGGTTTCATGTTTTCACTCCTAACTTAATACTTCTCTCCAATTAAAATATAGATTTCAATTGGAGAACGCCCGGCTACGCCGTGCTTGTTTTTGCGCTTAAAATAAGCGCAAAACTCGTCCAAAATCCAACGCGCTTCGCGCTATAAAAACGTGATTCCACGTTTTTAATGGATTCCAGTATATGTTCTTCTGGAATAGGCCGCTTCCTCCAGACCGCCGAGGCCGAAAAGATAGCGGCGCACCATGTCGAGTGCGTTGGAAGCAGATAAGTACCGCAGGTAATCGCGGCCCTTCATGCTGTTTCCGTTCATTTTGCGTACAACGGTTTTTTTACCGTCGCACAGCGCGATATAAATGAGGCCGACGGGCTTTTCTTCTGTTCCGCCGCCCGGCCCGGCGATGCCGGTAATACCCACGCCAAGTTCGCTGCCGGACTTTGCACGGACTCCCTCGGCCATGGCACGCGCAGTTTGCTCGCTGACCGCGCCGTATTGTTTTAAGGTTTCCTCCGGCACGTTCAGCAGAAGCGTTTTGATTTCATTCGCATAGGTGACAACACCCATGTGGAACACTTCACTTGCGCCGGGAATACTTGTGAGTCTCTCCGCTAAAAGTCCGCCGGTGCAGGACTCTGCGGTGGCAAGCTTCCAGTTCCGCTTTGCCAGTTCCGTTACGACGACTTCTTCAAGATTTTCTACGTCGATTCCGTAAATAAATTCGCCGAGGCGCGTTTCGAGTTCCTTCACAACAGGAGCGCACATTGCGGCTGCTTCAAGCTCGCTTTCCGCTCTTGCGGTGACGCGCACGAACATTTCGCCGTCTTTTGCATAGGTTGCCGCGGTGGGGTTCGCACAGTCGGTCAGGTCGGTTATCTTCTCGGCGACAAAGCCCTCGCCCAGACCGAACACGCGGATGATTTTAGAAACAATCGCCGCTTTTCCGTCCCGTGTCAGGAAAGGAACGGCGTAGTTTTTGAGCATCGGAATTAATTCGGACGGCGGGCCGGGAAGCATAACGACGGTTTTGCCTTGCTCTGTTTGAAAGCCACAGCCCGGCGCGGTGCCGTTGTCGTTGCGGAACACGGTGCAGCCCTCGGGCAGCATTGCCTGCTTTTTCTGTGTTTCGCCCAGTACCCTGCCTTTGAAATAGTGCAGAATTCTGTCCATGCTTTCCTGATGAAGCACAAGTTTTTTACCGGCTGTTTCGGCAATGGTTTCTTTGGTCAAATCGTCGCCGGTCGGCCCAAGGCCGCCCGTTGTAATCACAAGGTCACTCCGTTGAAGTGCGCTTTCGAGCGCTTCCCTCAGCCGGGCCGGATTGTCGCCGACGGTGGAGGCAAACAAAAGATTGATGCCGATGGGCGAAAGCTCGCGCGCCACATAGGACGCGTCGGTATTAATGGTATGCCCGAGCAAAAGCTCAGTTCCAACGGATATGATTTCAGCGTTCATCGTTTTCTCCTTTATGCTTTTGGAGTTATTTTCGTCAGCTTAACATTGCGGACACACTCTTCAATCAACGCGTCGCAGTCGAGCTGCCGTTCTGCTTCGAGAATAGCCTGCAAGTCCGGACGGGTGCGCGGATGCTTTGGGGTAAATACGGTGCAGCAGTCCTCAAACGGCTGGATTGAAATGTCAAAGGTATCGATTTTACGGGATATATCAATGATGTCGATTTTATCCATGCCGATGAGCGGACGGAATATGGGCATCTCCGCGGCTTGGTCGGTGCAGACAATCGCCTGTAAAGTCTGGCTTGCAACCTGCCCTAAACTTTCGCCGGTAATCAGCGCAGAGCAGTGTTCATTCACTGCAATTTTCTCACTTACACGCATCATAAAGCGGCGCATGATAATGGTGAAGAACTCCTCCGGGCATTTCGCCATGATTTCTTCCTGTACCTTTGCGAACGGTACGGTAAACATGTTCATACGGCCGGAGTATTCACTCACCTTGGTTAAAAGGTCGGCGACCTTCTGCTCGGCGCGTTCGCTTGTGTACGGCGGGCTGGCAAAATGGATGGCAGTCAGTTCCAAGCCGCGTTTGGCCATTGTCCATGCGGCGACGGGGCTGTCGATTCCTCCGCTGATCAGGATTGCGGCGTTGCCGCCCGTGCCGACCGGAATTCCGCCCGCACCGCGAATCGGCTGGCCGTGAACGTATGCGCCGAAATCGCGAACTTCCACGCGAACCGTAATGTCCGGATTGTGTACGTCAACCGTTAAATGCGAAAATTGATTTAATAAATATTCGCCCACGTCAGCGGATATTTCCGGCGATTTAAGCGGAAAGCTTTTATCTGCGCGTTTCGATTCCACTTTAAAGGTTTTTGCACCTAATAATTCAGTTTTCAAGTATTCCTGAGCGGCTTCAAGAATGGCGGGCATTTCTTTTTTGACAATGCAGGCACGTGAAAATGCCGCAATACCGAATATTTTCGATACCTTTTCCACAGCAGTGTCAAGGTCGGCACCCTCGCGCGGGGTCACATAAACCGTTGACTGGGCGCTCTTAATGTCAAATCCGCCCAAGTTATTTAAACGACGCCGGATGTTGCGGAGCAAAGTAGCTTCGAACACATTGCGGTTCAGCCCTTTTAACACCATTTCACCCAATTTTATTAAAATGATTTCGTCCATTGATATTCTCCTGTCATGGTCTTTTGGTGAGGTCGTTCAGGCCGTCCCGCAGTGCGGATATCAGGCGGTCAACGTCCTGTGTGGTATTGTACCGGGAAAAACTGAGCCGTAAAGAGGAATCAATCCGGTTATGCGGCAGTTCCATCGCGGTTAAAACGTGGCTTGCCTTTCCCTTGGAACAGGCAGAGCCGGAGGAAACGTAAATTTCTTTTTCGGCAAGGTAGTGCAGCATGGTTTCGGCACGCACTCCGCCGTAGGAAAAGTTAACGATATAGGGAAGCGCGTCATCGGGCGAGTTCAAAACAACGCCGTCAATTTCATTCAGCTTTTCACGGCAGTACGCGCTGAGCTTTGCAATTGCTTTCAGCTGCGTGTTTGTGTCCGGCAGCGCCTTTACCGCGGCACCGAAACCCGCAATCAGCGGAGCGGACTCCGTGCCGGGGCGGATATTCTTTTCCTGCCCGCCGCCGAAGGAGCGCGGTACAATGTGAACGCCTTTTCTCAAGTACAGCGCGCCCACACCCTTTGGACCGTGGATTTTGTGCGCGCTGACACTCATCAAATCGATTTTCAGTCTGACCGGTTTTAACGGCAGCTTTCCGAAAGCCTGTACCGCGTCCACATGGAACAGTGCGGGTGCTTTTACAGCGGCGATTGCGGCCGAAGCCGCCTCAAGCGGCAAAATACTGCCGACTTCATTGTTCACACACATCATGCTGATTAAAATCGTATCGGCCGTCACTGCTTCAAACACCTGTTCCGGCTGGATTTGCCCCGCACCGTCCGGTTTTAGGTAGGTAACAGAAAAACCCTCCGCTTCAAGCTGCTCTATTGTGTTTAGAACCGACGGATGTTCAATCATCGTCGTAACAATATGGTTGCCCCGTTTCCTGCGGGCATAAGCCGCGCCAAAAATTGCGAGATTGTTGCTTTCCGTTCCGCCGGATGTAAAATAGAGTTCCTCCGCGTGGACGCCGAGCAAAGCGGCAATTTCATTTCGCGCGGCGGTCAGCTCCTGCTCGGCGCGAAAGCCCCTCGCGTGCAGGCTCGACGGGTTACCGTAATTGTCCGTCAGCATTTCCATCACTTTATCGGCGGCCTCGCGGCACACCACTGTGGTGGAAGAATTATCCAAATATACTTCACCCAATGGGGAGTACCTCCAACTATCATTTATTTATCGTTATATTATACACCCTATGCGGCTTTAGAGCAACGAAAATGCTCCTAAAAGCCTGCATTGCATTTTTGAGAATATGTATTATAATAATAAGATAACAAATAAATATAGCGCAATGATGAACAAGAGACGGAAAGTCAAATCTGAAATAGAAAATAACGGTAAACTCATTATGGAAGAGCGGAAGAAGGTGGGATCATGATTTTGAAAAATACAAAACAGCGCTGCGCGATTATGCAGATTTTAAAGCAAAGTCCGGAGCCTGTCAGCGCTGAAGATATTTTCAACGGACTGAAGCAGGAATATCCCAATTTAGCGCTTTCTACCATTTACCGCAATGTGGAGCGTTTTGCCGATGCCGCGATTGTTAAAAAAGATGTGTGGAGTGACGGAGTTGTTCGTTATTCACTTGCCGAGGAACACCATGGGCACTACTTGATTTGTACGGAATGCAGCGCAAAAGTCAAAATCGACGATTGCCCGCTTTCCGGTATCGAACAGGGTTTGGCACGCGACACAGGTTATGAAATCGAGGGACATACGCTGACAATTTACGGCAAATGCCCCAAGTGCATTAAAAAAGGAAGCAGACGTTAAGCCTGCTTCCTTTTTATTCTATTTCTGATTTTTCTCGCAAAGTTCATTGATGAGCGAAAAAATATTTTTACTGGACTGCGACTTGTCAAAGTTTTCAAGCGAGGCGCGCATTCTTTCAAGCTTTTTGCTGTCATCCAGCAGGGAAAGAATGGTTTTGCCGGGGTCAACGCCCTTTTCAAGTTTTACCGCCATGTCGTGGGATAGCAGGAAGTTGGCGTTGTCTTCCTCCTGCCCGGGGATCGCATCAAACACCGCCAGCGGAATATTGCAGGCAAGCGCCTCCGAAACGGTGAGCCCTCCGGGCTTTGTGATGATCAAATCCGAAACATGCATATAATCTTCAACTTCGTCGGTATAATAAACGAGCGTGGTTTTTTTCGGGCTTTGTGTAATGACCGGCGAAAAGGCATCAAACAGCCTTTGATTGCGTCCGGTAATGACAATGATCTGAAAATCGGCCGGAAGTTTAATCAGGTCTTTATAAATACTCATAATATTGGTTACGCCGAAACTACCCGCCATAATTAGAATTGTCGGAAGATCGGCATCTATCCCGAACTTCTTTTGCAGCATAGGCTTGTCGCCCTTACTGAAAAACACATCGCCTACAGGAATGCCAAATGGATAAATCAACTCTTTTTTAACGCCCATGCTTTCCATTTCAGGGATCATGTCCTGTGTGGAAACAACGTATGCGTCAACCCGGTCGGCAATCCATGCTCTGTGCGGTCCATAATCCGTCATCAGGCAGATGAGCGGAACAGTTACGATTCCCCTGCTTTTCAGATGTGAAACCATTTCAGTGGCGAACGGGTGGGTAGAAATGATGACATCGGCATTTTGTTCTTCCATCAATGGAATCAGTCTTTGACTGAACGCGCTGGAAAAGCGCGTAACCAGGTTGGAAAGCAGGCTTTCTTCATTCGTCTTACGGTACAGCTGGCCAAACACCTTGGGCGTTTTGGTGGCCAAGAAATGGTATCCGTCGCAGACGGTTTTGTCTAAAACAAAGCTGATGCTTTTCAGTGCATCTACTACAACAACTTCATTGCCGGTTGAATTTTCCATAATGTATTTTTCAATCGCGTGGGAAGCACGCAGGTGCCCACCGCCCGTTGCAGCCGAAAGAATTAATATCTTCACACTAATCCCCCTAAATATTGAATATTTTTTATCTTTTTTATACTATAATTGCTATTATAACATATATTTAAAAAAGTTACTATACCCATTCCCAAGTCCGGATACCGCAGAAATCCAGTGTGTACGGGATTTGTGATAAAGCTGTAACTTTACTTTTAACAGACAGAGATATATAATGAAATAAATAATTTTTAAGATTGTTATGATCTGGGAGGCTACGGTATGGCCCAAGCGAAAATGGTTGATATTTCCTCGGCATCACAAAAGCATAAGGCAAAAAAATCTGTTATCATCACCACCGTGATTATTGCTGCGGTTGTGGTTGGTGTAGCCGGTGGTGTGTTTGCCAAGCAGCTTTATAAGGAATATCAGCATCAAAAGCAAGTTGCAGCAGCAATCGATACCCCTGTGTTTTATCAGGGAATTACGGTCGCGGGCGTTGACCTGAGCGGAAAAACAATGGAACAGGCAAAGGCCGCCGTGAGCAAGGTCGAGCCGGGGCTGCGCGACAAGTACGATATTAAAATCACCTATCAAGGCCAAGACTGGAAGTTGACCGAAGATGATTTTACTTTTAATTTTAACACCGACACGGTGCTGAAGGAAGCCTACGCTTATGGGCGGGAGGGCGACCGCGAGCAGCGCTATCAGCAGGTCAATTCATTGAAAACCACCCCGAAAACTTTCAACATCGCACATACGATGAATTACGACAGCCTTAGTGCTAAACTGAAAGAAATTACAAAAGGAATTTCTTACGCCCCTGTTGATGCGACAGTCGCCTCCTTTAACGCGAAAACGGCCACGTTCAGTTACGCAGATGGGAAAAACGGACTGTCCGTTGATGAAAACAGGCTCTATACACAGGTTGAGAAAATCATAAACGGCTCCAAGGCCGGTACGGTTGAAGTACCGACAGCCGTCGTTCCGTTCAACAAGACAATTGCTGAAATCAAAAGCCATTTGCAAAAGCTCGGCACCTACAGCACTACTTCGACGAATTCGGCCACCGGTTTCCACAATATGACGCTCGCCCTTTCCAAAATTAACGGAACCTGTATTCCGGCAGGGGGAACGTTCTCTTTTCACCAAATTGTCGGTAATTCCGATAAGGCGCACGGTTTTCTTGAGGCGGGAGCAATTTTGAATGGTAAAATTATTCAAGCGGATGGCGGCGGAATTTGCCAGACGTCCACTACCGTATACGGCGCGGCGCTGCGCTCCAACATGAAAATTACGCAGCGTTCCAACCATACGCTCCAATCCACCTACTGCCCAATCGGGCAGGATGCCGCAGTCAGCTATCCTGAGCTTGACTTCAAGTTTCAGAACCCGACTGATTATCCGATTTACATCGTAACCAGCACCAAAGGCAGAGTTCTTACGGCTACCTTTTACGGCTATCAGTCACCGGACTACGACACGATTGCAGTCACCTCACAGAAGACAGCTGCAATTCCGGCACCAACAACGCCGAAGTACACCGTTGATAAAACACTTGCAAAGGGAGTCATTAAGCTTGACTCCAAAGCGCGTGACGGAGCGAGAGCAACCGCACAGCGCGTGTTCTACAAGAACGGTGTCGTTGTAAAAACCGAAAATCTAAGTTCGTCCTACTACCGTGCGCAGCCTGCTTACTACTCGATTGGCCCCGGTACGGAAGTGGGTGGGAGTGTTCCGGCAGTAACGAAACCGTCTTCTTCAAAACCGGCAAGTTCCGCGTCGGCGCCGGCTTCCTCCGCACCGCATAGCCCGGGCTCCAGCCAACCGGCGGGCTCCTCGTCGGAAAACGCTTCATCAGCGAGCTCTTCACCGGACAGCGATCTTAATAATGTAGTTATTCCTGATTAATTTAGCTGAACCTTTTGTGAAATTGTCCAAATCAGGATGTGGCTCAGGCTGCATCCTGATTTTAAATTTGACTTGACTTTTCAGCGTATTTCTGCAAAAATGGAGTAGATAGCTGAACGCTTTGTGCGTTTTATTTTGCATAGATAACGAAAATTCAGCTGCACTTCTATGGAGCGCAGCAATAAATGATAAGGCGACAGCTCCCTGCCGCAATTAGGAAAGGATGAACGAATTTGGCCGAAAATGAAACTGCTCCGAAGATTAGCATTATCATACCGGTTTATAATGTCGAAAAATACGTTGGAAAATGCCTTTCTTCCTTGATTGACCAAACTTTTACCGACTTTGAAATCATTGCCGTGAACGATGGCTCTAAGGATGATTCATTAGATATTCTGCACCGTTTTGAGGAAAGATATAACTTTATAACGATTATAGATCAAAAAAACTCCGGGATGTCACCCGCGCGAAATGCTGGACTTGCAGTCGCCCGCGGCGAATATGTATGCTTTGTGGACAGCGACGACTTTGTTGCTCCTACCTACCTTGAAGAACTTTATAACGCCTGTATTGAAACCGGCTGTGAAATATCCTGTTGCTATTACTATTATCGTTTTGTAGAAAACGATTTTCTGTTTGAATACCCATTCCGGTGCCATGGAATTTTCAACCGCACCGAAGCAATGAATAAGCTTTTGCGTGATGTGCAAATTCAAAGCCTTGTTTGGAACAAATTATATAAGCGCAGCTTATTTACGGACTACGATATTGAATTTCCGACGATGTGCTTTGAAGACATGGCAATTGCCAACAGGGTGTTTGCCCATGTTGACCGTGTGGTTGTGATTGACCGGCCGCTTTACTACTATAATCAGCATCCGGCAAGCACACTGGCGACCATGAATGCGGACAAAATTAACGATTTTATTCGCGCAATCGCTATGGTGCGTATTTCGCTTGAACGAAACGGATTGTACGAAAAATATAAAAAGAGTTACCTTGCTCTGACAAGAAAAACTTGCGGCTGCTGTTATATGTATGTATTAAAGCTGCATAACGAGAAAAAATGTATGCGTGGGTGCATGACAAACATGAAGCGTGTTTCACGCGCTATCAAGCATTATTCCGCGGATGAGTTCAGCCCGACAACCATGTTCAGCGAACTTCCCGACGTGGTGGATGCGCCCGAAAACTTAGAAAAGGATTACTCGGCCCGCTAAAAGCGCAACAGGAGTATTTTGGATTTATGAACGTATGAAAGAAAAAAAGGGCAGGGCATCGAAAATATTTCAAGCGGCGCTTTTTGCGCTTTCCTTAGCGATGCTCGCTTATTTCTGCATTTCGGACAATAATCTGGTTACCCTGTTTTACAGCCTGCCTACACTGAACCTTTTTTGGTTGATCTGTGCCGCCGGCTGTGTGCTGCTTGGCTGGATTGTGGACAGCCTTATTATCAAAGGCCTTGTCTCAACGGCCTACGACGGCAAATACACCTACAGGCACGCCTTTAAGGTGACAATGGTAGGCCAGTACTTCAACTCCATCACCCCGTTTGCAGTGGCGGGCCAGCCGATGCAGCTTTTGGCGATGGTCAGGCAGGGCGTAACCTCGGGCATCGGACTTTCGGCTCTGGTACGTAAATTTTTGGTTTATCAGACCTCGATTACATTGTATTCGCTTTTCGTAATTATCATTAAATTCTCATTTTTTCGAAGCAAGATTCAAGGCTTTATGGCACTTGCGGTGATTGGATTTGTATGCCAGTCCGCCGTTGTTGTACTGCTTCTTTTGTTTACCCACAGTCCCAAATTCACAACGAGATTAATCCACGGCTGTGTGCACATTTTGACAAAGTTGCACATTGTAAAAAAGCCGCGGGAGACGAATGAAAAGGTAGAAAAGCAACTTACATTTTACATTGAAAACAACAAGGCAATGCTGGGCAACCGGCTGATGAGAGTTCGGATTTACGGTTATACCACCGTTCAGCTCACAGCGTTGTTCGCTGTGCCTTTTTTTATTTACAAAGCGTTTCACAATCCCGGCATTCCGATTATTGACATGATTGCGGCGCAAAGCTTTGTGACGATGATTTCCTCATACACGCCGCTGCCGGGCGCTGCGGGTGCCGCGGAGGGCAGCTTCCTCGTCCTGTTCCAGATTTTTTTCAAGCAGAACATTATTCGCCAGGCAATGCTGCTGTGGCGGTTAATCACTTACTATTCCTGTATTATTGTCGGCGCGTTTTTTGCCGGACTGGGTGATAGAAGAAATAAAATGAAACCGAGCTTTTTCAAAAACATGAAGAATAAAGACAATGGGAAAAGTGATAATAGAATTAGTCATGAAAGACAAGGAAAACCAGTTGAAGACAGGGGAAATAAAAAATGAACGATGGCTTTTTTAAAACGGCGGCTGCCACGCCGTCCATCAAGGTTGCCGACTGTGAATATAATAAAAATGCAATTCTTGATTTAATGCGTGAAGCGGAAAAACGGGGAGTCGGTGCCGTGGTGTTTCCGGAGCTTTGCCTGACCGGCTACACCTGCGGCGATTTATTCCGTGACCGTACACTCATTACGGCGGCGCAAAAAGCGCTCAGCGACATTTTGAAGCAGAGCAAGGGTATGAACTTGCTTGCGGTCATCGGGCTGCCGGTGCCGGTTGGCGCGAATTTATACAATGCCGCCGCGGTCATCTGCCGCGGAAAGCTGCTTGGTCTGCCCACAAAGAGCAATATTCCGAATTACAGTGAATTTTACGAGGCGCGGCATTTTACGCCCGCCCCGGAATACGTTGAAGTTTCATTTTGCGGTGCGACCGTGCCGCTTGGCAACAGCTTGATTTTTAAATGCGAAAGTATGCCGGAACTGGTTGTCGGCGTTGAAATCTGTGAAGATCTGTGGGTTCCGTGTCCGCCGTCGGCTCAGTTGGCACAGTGCGGTGCAACCCTGATTCTCAATCCGTCCGCAAGCGATGAAATTATCGGTAAAGCGCCGTACCGCCGCGGCTTGGTCAAAGACCAGTCCGCACGGCTTATCGCCGCTTATGCCTATGCTGACGCGGGAGAGGGAGAATCCTCCACTGATTTGATATATTCCGGCCACAATTTGATTGCCGAAAATGGAACGGTGCTGGCAGAATCGCAGCAGTTCAGCACGGGACTTACCGTTGCCGATGTCGATTTGCAGCGGATGCTGCAGGAACGCCTGAGGACAACCACATGGTCAAACGCGGGAGAGGCTTACGAAGTCAGCTTTGATATGGATCTTCCTAAAATTAGAATGGAACGCAAATTTCCAGCGCTTCCCTTTGTGCCGGATGATACAAGGGACTTGAACGAGCGCTGCGAAATGATTTTAAATATGCAGGCAAACGGCCTGAAAACACGTCTGAAGCATACCGGCTCAAAGTGTGTGACCATCGGCATTTCCGGCGGGCTGGATTCCACGCTTGCGCTGATTGTTATCGTGCGTGCGTTTGATATGCTCAAGCTTGACCGAAAAGGGGTTATGGCGGTTTCCATGCCGGGCTTCGGCACAACAAAACGGACTAAAAATAACGCGCAGCATTTATGCGAGCTGATGGGCGTTACCTTTCAGGAAATTTCAATCGGAAGCGCTGTCACGCAGCATTTTCAGGATATCAAACACGACCCCGATGTTCGCGATGTGACCTATGAGAATTCTCAGGCGCGCGAACGCACACAGGTGCTGATGGATTTGGCAAACCAGTGCGGCGGTTTTGTCATCGGCACGGGCGACCTTTCGGAGCTCGCGCTTGGCTGGGCGACCTTTAACGGCGATATCATGTCCATGTATGGTGTGAACTCCTCTATACCGAAAACCCTTGTGCGCCACTTGGTACACCATGCGGCACTCACGAGCGGCAAGGAGCTTTGCGCCTTGCTGGAGGACGTACTCGATACTCCGGTCAGCCCCGAGCTTTTGCCGCCGGTGGACGGCGTGATTTCGCAGAAGACGGAAAATATTGTTGGCCCTTATGAGCTGCATGATTTCTTCCTGTACTATATGCTCCGCTTCGGATTTACCCCGACAAAGATATTTCACATGGCGCAAAGCGCCTTTGCAGGAACGTATGACGACGCGACCATTAAAAAATGGCTTGCCACATTTTATAAACGGTTTTTTATGCATCAATTCAAGCGTTCCTGTCTGCCGGACGGACCAAAGGTCGGCAGCGTGACTCTTTCGCCCCGCGGCGACTGGCGCATGCCCAGCGACGCGTCCTCCAAGCTCTGGCTTGACGAAATCGAAGCACTGTAATAGTTCATTCATATGCTATTTTGAGATCCCCTTTCCAAGCGGCTGAATAAGCCCGGCAGGAAAGGGGATTTATTACATTTGGAACAAAAGCAGGCGCATTGACAAACATGCGCAAAAGAATTATATTTATACTTAAATCCAACACGCTTATTTTAAGCGCAAAACCAGCACGGTGTAACCGGGCGTTCTCCATTTTAATTGGAGAGTAGTATTAAACAAGATAAAGTAAATAGTTGAATGGGGTACGTTTATGAGTAAGAATAAATTTTATACGATTATGTTTTCCATATTCGCTGTAATCATGGCTGTTTTGCATTTTATTCTCTGTAATTTCAAAATAAGAGCAAATCAAATTTTCGCTCAACTAAATTTATCGTCAAACCGTACGGTTGAAGAACAGCAATGGGCAAAACTGATTAATGACAGCAATACCGTTGGAACTGTGTATTACTTACTGGGAATTGTTTTTTTCATATTTATCGGTTATCGATTAATTTACAGAAAAATCAGCTTTCCTTATGTTTTAATTTGTACCTTTGTCGCCTATCTGGTTATGCTTATTCCAATATTGTCGTTATTTGTCACAGAAAAAAGTGTCGGTGAATTGTTGGTGCCTATTTCTGTTTCCTTGGGCTCCACCTTATTTATTATTGCTTCAGCCGCAATCAAGCGTCATCAATACGAAAAGCTACAAAAGAAATTTCAGCCGCCTGTATAATATTGCGTACAATAAAACACCTGTTTTTCCGAGTAAATTCGGAGGAACGGGTGTTTTTTACGTGGACACCGCTCTGTTACGCCATTATTAATGCAGCTAATTTACATTCATAAAAAAATTAAAAGTATTTTTGGAAAATTGTAACAAAACGATGAGCTTAATCGTTATATTAGCAGAAGAGAAAATTTGCATTGAAATATAAATGATAAAGGAAAGAGGCGAATCCAATGAGTTTGTAACGGGGCGAAAATTCTTATTTTGAATCACTGTTCGAATGTAAAATAACTCAAGGGGTATAATTAAATGCAGAAAATAAAAAATATTGGTAAACCCATTGTTTTCATTCTATTTACTGTTATAAGTGTTTTAGCGCTCGAAGCAATTGATCAAGATCGCCTGTTTTATTTTCATCCATATGGAGTCTTAAGTGCGCATGTGGCTGTGTTTTTTTATATGGCATGTTCTTAAGCACTATTAATAAAAACCTTAAATTTCAATTTTCATTCTTTTATTTAGTAATCTCCATCCTTTGTATTCTTGCAATTATATTTTTGTATGTATTTTATTCTTCCTTATCTTATTTTTTTGCTAAAAATCTAAATGTAATTCAATTATTTCTTTCTACCTATTCAGGAGCAAATTTTCTTTCTGCACTTTTCAAGGATAAAAACCTCGACCCTTAACTTGGCGTCATGTCCGGTTTTGTCTATTTGCTTTCGATGTTTTCGGTTCTGATCGAATAATCAGAGGTAACGTGAAGTTCTTAGCATCAAAAATTAAAGTGGGGGTTCCAAATGATTCCTCAAAAACTACGAGTGCCTGTGGCGATTCTCATTGTTTGCATCTTAGGTATGTCATTACTGTATTTTGTTGTTTTAGGAAATAAATTATCGCATAATAGTGCGAACGTGATTCAACAGGGAAGCCAAACAAACAATAATGACTCGAATACAGCTGAACAGAAAACGCAGGCGAGCGAGTTCTCCGAGAATCAAATATTAGATAAGATACAAATAAAAAATTTTTCCATACAAAAAACTCATATGGATTTCGCCGGAGAAGAAAAACAAGGATTCCGGTTTATGCTGACATTCACTATGCCCGGTACAAACGATCATGGAAAAGCCAATTATAAAATTGGTATTCAAGTAGTATATCCAAAGGAATATTTTGATGCACTTGGTACAGATGGGTCAGGGATATCCTATATCAATCAGGGTAGTGCTTATACAAAGGAAATGGATACTACTTTTGAAGCGTACCCATCTGATATTTCAACAGAGCAATTGAATAAGATGCTTAATACTCAATACGATTTCAAAATATGTATCTATGATGACCAAATGAAAGAAAAGGAGGTTTATATTCAAAATGCTAAGTTAAAATCATAAGGGAGGGCGAACACCATGGAGCAGCCAAAGCACACCACTGTACGCGACCTGTTTAAAGCAACTTATCGCAAAGCGCTGATTGTTTTCATTTCTGGATTGTTACTTTTAGGAATTTTAGTATTAACAACGAATGTCACAGCATATTTCTCGGTTCAGATGAATCCCTATGTAATCGGCATCATGTCCGGTTTCGTCTATTTGCTTTCTATTTTACTTCCGGTTTTGATTTTAGCGTATATTCTTTATGTGCTGATAAAGGCAAAATAGTCCTGTTCCTATAAAACACCCGTTCCTTCGGTTTTACACGGAGGAACGGGTGTTTTTACTGATTAACATCAACTTTTTAATTGAAGATTAGTATTACAGATAAATCTGTTTGTTTATAGTAAAGTACCGGAAGTATCCGAGGAAATCAGACCGGAAATGTCGGAAGACATTGCCTGTGTGGATTTTGCCTGCATCTGTGCAATGTATAATTGCAGATAGGAAATGTAATCGTCGTAGGTGGATGTGGAGCTTCCGAGTAAGCCGGAATCAGAAGAACCGCTTGTACCGCCGGAAGTAAGGGAAGAGCCGAGCAGCGAGGAAAGAGAGAGATCCTGACCGGATACAAGCGAAGATGCAAGGAGGGAGGAAAGCGAAGATGTACTTGTAGTTCCGGAAGCAGCGGAAGAGCTGAGAAGCGAGGCAAGGGAGGAGTTTTGGTCGGAAGAAAGGGAAGCGCCAAGAACAGAATTTAGCGAAGGTAACTGCGTGCTGGGTGCTGTAATGTCCTCGCCGGCGTCCTTCATCACTCTCGCAACATAGGTTTGTGTCTCTTTAAAAGGCGGGACACCGCCGTATTTGGCAACATTGCCGCTGCCCGCGTTGTATGCTGCAAGCGCAAGCTTAGTGTCGCCGTTGTACCGGTCCAGCATTTGGCTGATGTACCTTGCGCCGCCCATAATATTTTGCTCCGCGTCAAGGGGATTCTGCACCCCTAACGATTTGGCGGTGGAGGGCATTAACTGCATTACACCCTGTGCGCCGCAACTCGAAACCGCATTCGAGTCGAAATTGGACTCGTTTTTGGCTATTGCTTTTAAAAGTTTTGCCGAAATATTGTATTGCTTGGCAGCGCGCTCAAAAATGTCGTTCATGCTGCTTGTGCCGGTTTGCTTTTTATCAACCGCGTTTTGGAGCAGACTCGAAAAATCAGAACCGGATTTGCTGTTCGCCTTGGTGGCTGCACGGCTTGGCACGCCAATCAGGTTATTATAATTTGAATTGATAACATTATCAGTCATAATTTTTCTCCATAAGAGCGTTATTCGCAAATTTTTTCAATAAATCTATCATAGCGCATTTAGTATAAAAAAGCCAATAAAAAATGATAATTTTACAAAAAAATTTATTTTTAATCGCATATTTGTTTTGAAACAACATCTTCTTGCATAAAACCGATTTGTTGAATTGCTATAAAGAAAATACGATTAAATTTTACGGCTGGTTTGTATATTTCTTCCGATGGTTGGTAGAATATTTTTGAAAGGGGGAATCAAAATGACAATGACCAAAAAAGAATACAAAAAGATGGCCGAAAAAGCTTCTCCCGGCACAACATATGGGAAAAACTTGATTTTGGCGTTTTTATTCGGCGGCGGTATCTGTACCATCGGGCAGGCGCTCACGAATCTGTACATGCAGTGGGGCAATGAACTGAAGGACGCGCGCACATGGGTGTCCATTACTTTAATTGGTCTCAGCGCACTGCTGACCGCTTTGCAGGTGTACGACAATCTTGCGAAGTACGGCGGCGCGGGCACACTGGTACCCATCACCGGATTCGCCAACTCCATCGTATCGCCTGCCATGGAGTTTAAAAGCGAGGGGTATGTCATCGGCATTGGCGGCAAAATGTTTGTCATTGCAGGGCCGGTGCTGGTTTACAGTATTGCCGCTTCTATTATTTATGGTTTTATTTTATGGATATTTCACTTATATTGATGCTTAGGAGGAATGGCTATGCCTGCCCGAATCGGGAAATATACGCTTGAGCTTAACAGCAAGCCTGCTATCCTTGGTTTTGCGTCCGTGGTTGGCAAAAAGGAGTGCGAGGGTCCGCTCGGCAAGCTTTACGACCAGTGCCATACTGATACAACACTCGGCGAGTCAAGTTGGGAAAAGGCCGAAAGCCGGCTGCAAAATGAGGCTGTCAGCCTCGCGCTTTACAAGGCCGGCGTAAAAAACACCGATATTGACTGCATCTTCGCGGGCGATTTATTAAATCAGTGCATATCGTCCACTTTTGGTCTGCGCAATTTGGATATTCCTTTTCTTGGGCAGTACGGCGCGTGCTCAACCATGGCGCAAACGCTGGCGATTGCCTCGGTTTTTACAGAATCCGGCGCGGCAAAACGAGCGGTTGCGGTCACTTCGTCACACTTTTGTTCCGCTGAAAGGCAGTTTCGTTTACCGCTTGAGTACGGTGGTCAGCGAACACCGACAGCGCAGTGGACGGCCACCGCGTCAGGCGCCATTGTTGTGGGTACGGGTGAGCAAAAGAGCGGGAATAAAATCAGCGTGGAATCCGTAACCTTTGGACGGATTACGGATTACGGGATTAAGGACGCCGCAAATATGGGTGCGGCCATGGCACCGGCCGCGGCACAGACATTAACCGATTACCTCAGCGACACGGGCGCGTCACCGAAAGATTTCGACTTGATTCTGACCGGTGACCTCGGCAGCATCGGCAGTGAGCTAATGGAAAAGATTCTTTCAAAGGACGGCATTGATATTACTGCCGTACACAACGACTGCGGGCTGATGATTTACGACCGTGTTAAGCAGGATGTTCACGCGGGCGGTTCCGGCTGCGGGTGCTCCGGCGCGGTACTCTGTTCTATCGTGATGCAGCAGCTGGCCGCGGGCGAAATGCATAAGGTGCTGTTTATCGGCACAGGTGCGTTGATGTCGCCTACCTCGACCCAACAGGGTGAAAGCATTCCGGGCGTTGCTCATCTTGTGTATCTAAAATCATAAAGCAAGCCTGATAAAGCGTAAAAGGCAAATTATAACTTTATTATGCTTTGCAATATAAAAAAGACAAAGCACTGATTCAGCGCTTTGTCTTTCCTGCTATTTTAATTAAATTATGGATGGATAAAGGTTTCAACCGGGGAGATGTCCACACCGGTGCAGGTGCGTAAAAACGCGTACAGTTGGCCGGCAATCAGCTTCGTTCCCCCAACAGTGTCGCTCTCAATATTCAGCGGCATCAGCGGGTCATGTACGCTCAGGCGAAGCAGCAGCCAGCCGTCCCCGTTGGACTTGCCAAACGAAATGCGCATCCCCTCACGGTTATCGGGGGCAATTTGCCAACCTGTTTGCTTTTGTGCGTAAGCTTGCAGGTCGTTTATGACCCGTTCACCGCATTCCCTAAAGTTTTCCTCCTGAATCGGGAGCCGCAGTTCAACCGCCTCGGCGGGTTCGGCCAAAGGCGCCAACAGGCTTTCAAGCGTTTCGCCGCGTGCGCGGAGCTGCGCCATCTTTATAATTATTTTTGTGACCAGATATGCGCCGTCATCAAGGAAGTAGTTTTCACGCAGCGCAGCATGTCCGGAGGTCTCAATGGCAAGCGGGCAGTTTATGCCCTCTGCGTTCAGGCGTACAGCCTCGTTAATCACGTTTTTATATCCGCGTTTAAAACGGTGATGCTTTCCGCCTAATGTGTTTTCGATATACAGCTTTAATCCGCTTGAGGTAATCGAGTCCGTCACAATCGTGCCGCCGTCGTTGCCCTCGAGCGCAATTGCGGAGGCAATTGCCACAAGGCGGTTGCGGTTGATTTCATCGCCTTTCGCGTCCACTGCGCCGCCGCGGTCGACATCGGTGTCAAAGATAACGCCCATGTCCGCTTTTGCTGTGACTGTTGCCGCGCAAACGGACTTCATGGCTGTTTCGTTTTCGGGGTTCGGAATATGGTTCGGGAACATACCGTCCGGCTCTAAAAACTGGCTGCCGTTTGTGTCCGCGCCGAGCGGGGCAAGTACATCACGCGCGTAAAACCCGCCCGCTCCGTTGCCTGCGTCAACCACAATTTTGAAACCGCTGAGGGGATGCTCGTAATCCGCGGCGTTTACGCCTTGTTTTATTTTATCGCGCAGGTTTGCGCTGTATTGTGCCATATAATCGACGGGTTTTACAGTGCCCTTGCCTGCCGCAGGCTTTTCATCGTTTTGCGCGTGGAGAAGAATCCGTTCAATGTCCGGCGAATCAAGACCGCCGTTCTTTGTAAAAAATTTCAGGCCGTTGCGGTTGAATGGATGATGGCTCGCCGTAATCTGAATGGAACCGTCACAGCCAAGTTCAATCGTGGTCATAAACATGGAGGGAGTGGAGGCAAGTCCGCAGTCGAGCACCTGTACGCCCGCGCCAATCAGTGAGCGTGTAACAGCAGCCTGAATACGGTCGGCGGAGATACGGGAATCATGCCCAACGGCAACCGTAAGTACCGAAGCATCTTTTTTTGCAAAGTCCGCGAGCCACATGACAAAAGCTGCCGCCATTTTTTCTATATTTTCGTCGGTTAAGCTGATTTCCTCACCGGGAACTCCTTCGCTTGCAACGCCGCGGATGTCGGTTCCACTTTTGAATTGTTTCCAATATTTCGTGAGCATAATTCTATCTCCTTTAACGCGGTTATTTATTCCATTATAAGCGATTGCTCAATATTTGTAAACGAGGTGTTCAGTATCAATAATCTAATTACAATTAGTAATATTTGTAAATTATATAACCAAGGGGAAAACCAAATTCCCGCTTTGAACGACGTTTCCATTTCGGTGGAGGAGGGCGAATTTATCGCAATCGTCGGCCAGTCCGGCTCGGGAAAATCAACGCTGATGAATATTCTTGGCTGTCTGGATACACCCACAAGCGGTGACTATTACCTGAACGGTGAAAATGTGGCCGGGATGAATGAAAAGCAGCTGACGGAAATCCGCAACAGCCAAATTGGCTTTGTGTTTCAGGGCTTTAATTTAATCAGCGGGCTTGACGCGCTTGAAAATGTGGAGTTGCCGCTCCTTTACAGGGGGGTGCCAAGGGCGGAGCGCCGCCGCCTTGCGCAGGAAGCGCTCAATGAGGTCGGCCTTGCGGACAGGGAACGGCACAAGCCGTTTCAGATGAGCGGCGGGCAGCAACAAAGGGTGGCCATTGCGCGCGCGATTGCGGCAAAGCCCCCCTTGATTCTTGCCGATGAGCCAACGGGGAACCTTGATTCAAAGTCCGGCGAAGCCATCATGCATATATTAAATTCTTTAAATGCCGAAGGCAGAACGATCATCCTAATTACGCACGATGATAAAATCGCCCGCACCGCTGACCGCATGGTACAGATTCAGGACGGTAAAATCGTCAGTTGACGAACTTTTCATCCAGAATCGTGTTTTTATAGAGCGGAAGCAGCTCCTTGCGGTGCTTCAGGTTGAAAAAGCAGTAGTCATACATTTGAGTGATGGATTGAATTTGTACGCTGCGGCTGACTGACGCACAATCGCGGCGCGGTTTATAATAAAGATACATGGGGAAGCTGCCATCGTCGCAGGGGAGTAAAAAATCCGCGTTCAGCCTGTGCGCGCCAAGGCGCTCATAAAAATTAAGGCGGCGCTTTTGCCGCTCAGCCAGCTTCGGGTCGTTATTGCATACATGTTCGACTGAAAACATGATGCCGTCGAACGGGCCGCAGTATTTCTGCCACAATGCCTTGAACAGTGAACTGCCATACCCGTGCGAACTGTATTCTGTCAGAACAGCAATGTAGTCAAGCCAAAGAACATTGCTGTTTTCAATGATGTAAACAAGCGCGTAGCCGACAAGTACATTATCTGTGTTGCGCCTGTAAAGCAGAATTTTGTATTTGTTGTTGTTCAAAAGCTGTACGAACGTTTTGAATGTGTACATCTCACAGGAGGGAAACTGTTTTTTCATATCCTCGTAAATTTGCGGAAAGTCTTCTGTGCTACCCAAAAAAAGGGAAGCATCAGATGCGAAGTCCATTTTAAAATCTCCTATCAATTATGTTGTTGATGAATATGATAACATATTTGTGCATATTATAGCAAATTTTGTTATCAAACGTATGATCAGTGAGAAAGCGCACATTAACTTTGTTTATTTTCACACAATGAGTTTCATTGACAAATGCAGGTAAAATGCTATAATAATGTCATAGAATATAAATAATCTGAAATGGCAAATTCGGACTAATTAAGGAGGATAATTATGGCATCTACACTTGAACTGCATGATGTAAACGTACCTGAATTTTTAAAAGTACTTGATGAATGTAAAGGAAATGTTTTCCTTGTATCCCGTGAAGGGGATCATCTTAATCTGAAGAGTAAACTAAGCCAGCTGCTGGGTTTAACACAGCTGATAGAGGGCGGCAAGATTGCCGAAGCTTTTATTATTTGTGAAAACCCGGAAGATGAATCGAAACTTTTCCGTTTTAACCTTTTTGGCAAAGAAGATAAATAATCATGATCATTTAAGGCCGCCCAGTCGGGCGGCCTTTTTCATGGAGTGAATTATTTACTGTAGGCCGGCAACGCCAGGGCAGAAAAAGGGGGAAAGAATTTGGCACGCAGAAAACAGCAGCAATACCCGCCATGGGCAGTTGCAGTGGTGATTGTATTCTGCCTTATCATTGGGGCAGTATCCGCTCTCCACAGTCAGAATCAGCCGAAAGCGGCGCAGACAGCGGCCGTGCAGCCCGGTTCGACACTTGTGTATTTTCTGGATGTGGGGCAGGGCGACTGTGAACTGATCCGCCTCAAAACCGGGGAGAACATTCTGATTGACTCCGGCACAGGGGAAACGGCGAAAAAGCTTGAAAACTACCTGAAAGAGCTGGGCGTTCAAAAAATCGATTATCTGATAGCGACGCACCCTCACGCCGACCACATCGGCGGTATGGCACAGGTTGTCAAAAGTTTTGATATCGGAAAAATATATATGCCGAAAATCCCGGATAAGCAGGTTCCTACCACTTCAACATATGAAAATCTGCTTAAGGCAATCGACCAAAAAGGGCTGAAAATTATCGCTGCGAAGGGCGGCATGACGATTATGGACAGCGGCGGAGACAAGCTCACAATTTTTGCGCCGAATTCCGGAAAATATACCGAACTGAACAGCTACTCCGTCGTTACAAAGCTGACGTGCGGAGAAAAAAGCTTTTTGTTCACCGGCGACGCGCAGGCGGACAGTGAAAAGGAAATGATCGGCAAGGGGTATGACTTAAAATCCGATGTCTTAAAGTGCGGACATCACGGCAGTTCCACCTCCACCAGTGCCGCGTTTTTAAAAGCGGTTGCCCCGGGCGCGGCCATTATTTCCTGCGGGGTAAACAATGATTACGGGCACCCCGACAAAGCGGTGGTCAACCGGCTGCAAAAGGCCGGTGTCACGATTTACCGCACTGACCAGCAGGACACAATTCTTGCTTCCTGTGACGGAAAAACCATTCAGTTTACGACAAATCAAAAATCAGTGATAAAATAAATACAGCGGAGCGGGTTTTAAACCTGCTCCGCTGTATTTGATAAAAGTGTTCTATTTTTGATCGTTAAAAAACTTTTCCCAGTCAAAGTCGCTGCCGTTTGAAACCGGGGTTGCCTGTGCTTTTGAAACCGGCTCTACACCCTGTGTGGGAATGACCGGCTTGCGGTCCGGCAAATCCGCCTGTGGAATCGGCGCGGTGACGTCCTGATCCATCGCCGTAGCTTTCTTAGCAGGCTGAGGCTTTGGTGCGGTAGGTTTCGTGCTTGGTGCAGACGGCTTTTTGACGGTCTGCGGTTTCGGCGCGGGCGTAATCGGAGCCGCCGCTGCCGGAGTGGAGCTTGAACGGATATCATGCTCATTTTCCGGCACATAGTCGCCGCGATGCTGCATGCCGTCGCTGTCGGAGCTGATATCGGTAAAGGTCATAGTAGGTTCGTCAACGCTTTTTTTTGATGCGCCGGCAGAGGGGCTCTTTGGGCCTTTTGGCCCATAGCCGCCGTTACGGTTCGAGAAAAACTGCAAATATACGAACAGGCCAATTCCGCACAGCGCGAGAACAATGAGGATAACACCTAAAATTAAAATCATGGAAACGCCGCCCACATTGGCCGGCGGGGCGGTACTGCTGATAGTGGTTGTACCGGCTGCGGCTTCGCTTTGACTTTGCGTCTGCGCTCCGCTGGAAAGCAGTTCACCCCAGTTTTCGGAGGAAAGAACACCCGGGTCACTTAAGGCCTGAGCCGCCTGTGAAGCCGCCGCTTCTATACGGCTTGTCTGCGTGTCAACAAAAGCGTGGCTGCTCACCGGGCGTTTGCTGGGAGTGGACGTTTCCTTGCGGCTGGAAGCTGCCGACTCACGACTGGAGGCTTGCTTGGACGACTCCGCCGCGGAGGAATGGCTTTCAGAAACAGTGCTGCTTGTTTCGGGTGCGGCACTGCTTGGCGGCGCGGGTTCACTGCTTGCCGGAGCCTGACTTTCGGGTGTGATGGGGGTGCTGGATACACCTTCCGCAAACGCAGTTACGGTAAACACGGTGGCCGCAAAAATCAAAGTAAGCAAAACCGTCAGAAATCTCTTGGATCGTATATTCATCGTTTAACATATCCTCTCAAATGCTGATATAAATATAATATTATCATATAATATGTTGATAATACAACTGTTAATTTTCTGTAAAATCTGTAAGATATTCTATTGGGAAAATGCGACGTTGAAAAACTCGCGCCTCAATGTTATAATAGTAAAATTACAATACTAATTAATTTTGGGAGTGCGATGATGGGCGTTATTATCAGCACAGACAGTGCTTGTGACTTATTTCCCGATTTATACAAGCAATATCAGATTGACGTTGTTTCTCTTTATATTACAATTGAGGAGCACTCGTACCGTGATGTTTTTGAAATTGGCCCCGACGAGCTTTTTGTAAATTATGAAAAAACGCATCGCTTGCCAAAAACATCCGCGCCGCCACCGTCTGACTTTTTCACTATGTTCAAAAAGCATGTGGATAACGGCGATGATGTCGTGCATATTGCAATGAATTCAAAGTTTTCCTCCTCGTATCAAAACGCATGTACCGCCGCGAAGGAGTTTGACAATGTTTATGTGGTCGATACATTTACTCTGAGTTCCGCACAGGGGTTGTTGGTGCTGCGAGCCGCGGATATGCGCGATGCGGGTATGTCGGCGAAAAAGATTTTCGACCAAATAGAAATTGATAAAACCAAAATGCGAACCAATGTGCTTTTGGATACCTTGGAGTATGCTTATCGCGGCGGCAGGGCTACACTGCTGCAAATGTTCGGGGCGAACCTGTTAAAGCTGCGTCCCTGTCTGCTGCTGGACACGCACGGCGTACTGACAGTACGCAAAAAGTTTCGCGGTAACTTTGCACAGGTCTGTAAAGAGTATATCCGTTTTGTGCTGGAACAGCCCAATGTGGACGGGGAGCGCGCATTTGTTTCGACTACAGGGATGGATCAAAAGCTTTTAAACAGCATTATTAAGATGGTTAAAGACAGCGGTAAGTTTAAAGAGGTTTTGTTCTCAAGGGCAGGCTGCACGATGACGGTTCATACAGGGCCGAATACGCTTGTTCTGTTCTACAAGGAAAAATAGGAGGGTATATGGAAAGAAAAGTTAAGATCGTTGCCGACAGCACCTGTGATTTAAGTGCAGAACTGCTTGAAAGATACCGCATCGATGTCATTCCGCTGAATGTGAATTTGGGGGATGTATCCTATCTGGACGGCGTCGACATACATACGCCGGATTTGTTCGAGTACTATAAAAAGACCGGCAAGCTCCCCACAACGTCCGCCCCTACGCCCGCGTATTACGAAGACTTTTATCAGAAGTGGACAAACGAGGGGTGGGAGGTGGTTCATTTCAGTATCAGCGCCGAACTTACCGTCACCCCGAATATTGCAAAGATGGCCGCTGAAAAATTTGACAATATTTATCCTGTCGATTCACGCAATGTATCAAACGGCATGGGGATTCTTGCAATTAAAGCCGCGGAGCTGCGGGACGAGGGACTTTCCGCAAAGGAAATTGAAGAGCGGGTTTTGGGTATGACCGATAAAGTCCGTACCACCTGCGTCATCAGCACGCTGCTTTACATGTATAAAGGGGGCCGCTGCACGGGCGTACAGGCACTGGGCGCAAATTTGTTGAATTTGAAACCCTGCATCGATGTTACAAACGGCAAGATGGGCGTTGCCCAAAAGTACCGCGGCAGTTTGAAATCGGCAGTCTGCAAGTTGGTTGAAGACAGGCTCAAAGGCGTGGAAAATGTTGATTTGGACCGGCTGCTAATTGCCAACTACGATGTGGACAGCAAAACGATTGAAGCTGTAAAGGCCAAAATCAGAGAATATCAGGATTTTAAAGACATATTTGTTGACGATTGCGGCTGCTCCGTTTCCGTCCATTGCGGACCGGGTACGCTGGCTCTCATATACATGACGAAATAAAAAAATTAGGCAGGGCAGAGAAATTTTCTCTGCCCCTTTTTCTGCCCTAATTGAAAATTTTGGTCAGCCATTCATCACACAGCTGTGTCCAGTGCGCGTCATGCGGATTCACAAGCGGGGAAGAATCCTCCGCGGAAGTGAGCGGAGAAGCAAGCGACAAGCCGTGCGGCCCTTCATTGAATATATGAAGTTCACACGGGATATTCTTTTCCAACAGCGCATTTACGAACAGCAGGGAATTTTGAACAGGTACGCAGGCGTCATCAGCGGTGTGCCATAAAAACACAGGGGGCATGTCGGGACGCACCGCGTTTTCAAGTGAAAAAAGACGCAGCGATTTTTTGTCCGCATCTTCACCTAAAAGACCAACAAAAGAATCCTGATGAGCGTACTTTCCGCTTGTGATCACCGGATAGCACAGGCACGCGGCGTTTGGACGCAGTACAAAAGGAGTTTTGACGCAAAGCGCTTTGCAGACCTCTCCGTTGTCCCACATGCAGGAAAGGCACCCGGCAACATGAGCACCGGCGGAAAACCCCATGACGGCAATCTGATCGATATCAATTAAAAATTCGGCCGCGTTGGCTCGCAGGTATTGAATGGCGGCAGCGGCCTCCATTAATTGCGTGGGAAAGTGAGCGGGTGCGCAGGTGTAGCGCAACACGAAGGTTTGGTACCCCATGGCGAGAAAATGGAGTGCAACTGGCTCCGCTTCCCGGTCGGAGGTGAAGCGGTATCCTCCGCCCGGGAAAATTAAAATAGAGGGTGACGCCTGATTTGGGCGAATTTCGACTGAATTTTCACGCGCGTAGGTGTACAGTTTCGCTTTGCTTTTGTACTCGCGCAGGATGGGAAACTGCGCAGCCAAGTCAATGATCCGATGTATCACGAAAATCAATCCTTTTTCTTCATATTAAATATTTGCTTGCAGAATATCCCTTACAAGTTTCTCGAGCTCCGGCCATGTTTCAAGGTATCCCGCGCGGCGGCGGAACGCGGCGGCATTTTTCATCCCTTTCAGGTACCAGCCAACATGCTTGCGTGCTTCATTCATGGCGCGGTGTTCGCCTTTGTAGTCGCACATCAGCTTCATGTGCCGCATCATAACGAGCATGCGCTCGTTAATTCCCGGTGGGGGAAGAATCCGGCAGGAATCTGTGAGGTATGCGTTAATCTGCGAGAATATCCACGGGTTTCCGAGCGCGGCGCGCCCGACCATCACAAGGTCGCAGCCGGTTTCTTCCAGCATTCGCCCGGCAGCCTGTGCGGAATCAACGTCACCATTGCCGATGACCGGAATTCTAACCGCCTGTTTCACCTGCCTGATGATATCCCAGTCGGCGGGCGGCGTGTACATATCCTCGCGCGTCCGGCCGTGTACTGTGATGGCGTCTGCTCCCGCCGCTTCACAGATTCGGGCAACCTCCACCGCGTTGATCGTATTTTTATCCCAGCCCTTTCGGATTTTCACCGTGACCGGAATATTTACAGCATCTTTCACCGCGGCGGTAATTTCGCCGCAGAGCTGCGGGGTTTTCATCAGCGCCGAGCCGGAGCCGTTGCAGCTTACTTTTGGCGCGGGGCAGCCCATGTTGATGTCGATGATGTCGGGTGCGTACTCCATCGCCTTTTTTGCGGCCTCGGCCATGACGGCGGGTTCACAGCCGAAAAGCTGAATGCCTGCCGGCCGCTCCGCGTCGCTCAAAGTCATGAGCGAGCCTGTTTTTTTATCATTATATTGCAGTCCTTTGGAACTGACCATTTCGCTCACAACATACGACGCGCCGAACTGCGTGCAAGTTTCGCGAAACGCTCTGTCTGCCACGCCCGCCAAGGGCGCTAAAACCGCAAAGCCTTCTATTTTTAAATTGCCAATTTTCATTTGGTGTTCCTCTCCGCGTTGGATTTTGCATGAGACGAGTTTTGCGCTTAAATAAGCGCAAAACAAGCACGGCGCAGCCGGGCGTTCTCCAATTGAAATATACATTTTGATTGGAGAGTAGTATAAAATACAGAGTTTATTATAACACTTATTTTTTCCTTTTAAAAGTGATATAATAGCCTAATGAATGATCAAACGAATCAATAAAGAAAAGTGAACAATAAAGAATGAAGGTTGCCGCCAAAGCGGCAAATTTTAAGATCATAAAGATTAAAGGAGAACAATATGAAGCTGCTGGTACTCGACGGCAATAGCATTTTAAACCGGGCGTTCTACGGCATCCGCCTTTTGACCACAAAGGAGGGGCTGTTTACCAACGGAATATATGGTTTTCTGACCATGCTGCAAAAGCTGAAAAATGAAACGAACCCCGACGCGGTTGCAATCGCTTTTGATATGCGCGCGCCCACGTTCCGCCACAAGGAATACGCGGGTTACAAAGCACAGCGCAAAGGTATGCCCGAGGAGCTGGCACAGCAGCTGCCGAACCTGAAGGAACTTTTGCAGCTTTTGGGCTATCGTTTGGTAGAATGCGAGGGCTTTGAAGCCGACGACATTCTTGGTACGCTTGCTAAAAAATGCAGTGATACCGGTGATGAATGTATAATTGCGACCGGGGATCGCGACAGCCTGCAGCTGGTCAGCCCAAAGGTGAGCGTCCGCCTTGCCGCGACCAAATTCGGCCAGCCGCAGGTGACGGTTTACGATGAAGCGAAAATCATGGAGGACTACGGCGTTACGCCGAAGCAGCTGATTGATATCAAAGCGATTCAGGGCGATTCGTCCGACAATATCCCCGGCGTAGCGGGCGTTGGCCCGAAAGGCGCGGGCGAACTGATTCAGAAATTCAAGGATTTGGATACGATTTATGAAAATATTGATACGATTGATATTAAAGAGGGAATGCGCCAAAAGCTCGTCAAAAGCAAGGACAGCGCCTACCTCAGCCGGTACCTCGGCACCGTGCGCACCGATGCGCCGATTGATACGGAGATAGCGGATTATATTCCAAAGCCGTGCGATAACGACAAGGCTGCGCGCCTGATGGCGAAGTTGGAATTTTTTTCGCTGATTGACAAAATGGACTTGCGTGCTCCCGCGCCGGAATCAACCCCCGACAAGTCCGAAGAGATCTGCATCGGCACTGCTGATTGCAGCGACACAGCCTCACTGCTGAGCGGCCTGAAAAAAGCGGGGAGAGCCGACTTTGCCGGTGAATATGCCGACCACCAAATGAAACTATATCTGAACTTTGAAAATCAAATTCATGTGACGGACGACCTTGATTTTATCAAAGCACTTTGCGCGGACGAAAAAATAAAGAAGAATACGCATGATATTAAGCCGTTGTACGCGGCGCTCGACGCGCGGGGAATCCCGCTGAACGGCGCGGGGATGGACACCCTTCTTGCGGCATATCTGCTGAACCCGTCGGCTTCAGGCTATGAGCCGAGCCGTTTAGCGCAGGAGTATGGCATTGCCCTGCCTGAACAGAGCGAGAACCCGACTGCTTCTTTTGTGGTGGGACTGCCCGCGTTGGTCGACAGGCTTTCCGCTGAGATTAATAAGAACAATCAAACCGAGCTGTTAAATACCATTGAAATGCCGCTCGCGGCGGTGCTTGCCCACATGGAAAATATCGGGTTCGCGGTGGACGCGGACGGAATCAAGGCTTATGGCGAGGTTCTGCAAAAACAAATTGATACCGTACAGGCACAGGTGTTTGAAGAGGTCGGCTATGAGTTCAATATTAACTCGCCAAAACAGCTGGGGGAAGCGCTGTTTGGAAAGTTAGGATTAACCCATGGCAAAAAGACAAAGAGCGGGTATTCCACAAAGGCCGAAATTTTGGAAGAACTGCGTTACGAGCATCCCGCGGTGGAGCTTGTGCTGAACTACCGCAGTCTGACGAAATTGAAATCCACTTACTGTGAAGGTCTTTTAAAGGTTGTCGCCGCAGACGGAAGAATTCATTCCAGCTTTAACCAGACTGAAACACGCACGGGCCGTATCAGTTCAACCGAACCGAACTTGCAGAATATCCCCGTCCGTACAGACCTTGGCCGCGAGCTGCGCCGCTTTTTTGTCGCGCGCGATGGCTGGGTGCTGGTGGACGCGGACTACTCCCAAATTGAACTGCGCGTTTTGGCGCACGTTGCAAACGACGCAACCATGATACAGGCATTTAAAAATAATGACGATATCCACCGCAGCACAGCGGCCAGAGTGTTCCATATGCCCGAGCAGATGGTCACGCCGATTATGCGAAGCCGCGCCAAAGCGGTCAACTTCGGAATTGTTTACGGTATCGGTGCGTTCTCACTGGCGAAAGATATCGGCGTAACACGAAAAGAGGCCGAAACCTATATCCACGATTATCTTTCCAATTACGCGGGAATTGATGAATATATGAAGCGAGTCGTTGCTGAAGCCAAGCAAAACGGTTATGCCGAAACCATGTTTGGCCGCCGGCGCTACCTGCCCGAGCTGACTTCAAGCAACTTTAATATGCGCGGATTCGGCGAACGCGTGGCACGCAATATGCCGATTCAGGGCGCCGCCGCCGATATTATTAAAATTGCGATGATTCGAGTCGAACAACGGCTCGAAAAAGAGAATATGAAGTCCCGCTTGATTTTACAGGTACACGATGAACTGATTGTTGAAGCACCCGAGGATGAGGCGCAGCGGGCTTGTGAAATTCTGACGCAGGAAATGCAGAATGCCGCCCAGCTTGCCGTGCCGCTGATTGCGGAAGCTAAAACTGGCAAGACATGGTACGAGGCAAAGGCATGATATTTACCTGCCCTATTTGTAACGGAAAGCTGAATAAACTGGATAAAGCTTATGTCTGTGCAAACGGGCACAGCTATGATATTGCGGCAGAGGGTTATGTCCATCTGCTGCCGCCGAACAAAATGCACTCGAAAGTTCCCGGTGATAATAAACTGATGGTCGCGTCGCGCCGCAATTTTTTGGAAGCGGGCTTCTACCGGCTTTTCAGCGACAAGTTAAATGAGCTCATACGCGAATATCTTCATACAAAAAATCCAATTATTTTGGATGCGGGCTGTGGTGAGGGCTACTATACCGGCAGGCTGTACGATGATTTAACTACCCACGGCGTTTCACCGCAGGTCTACGGTTTCGATATTTCAAAGTTTGCGGTCAAAGCCGCAGCGAAAAAATATAAAACCATTGATTTCGCCGTCGGCAGTATTTTCAGTATACCGGTTGAAGATGCCGCTGCGGACTGCGTGCTTGACGTGTTCGCCCCGATTGTAGAAAGCGAGCTGAACCGGGTGCTGAAGCCCGGCGGCTTTTTGATTTTGGCGGTGCCGGGTGAACGGCATTTGTATGGTTTAAAAGAAATCCTGTATGACAGTCCTTATGAAAATGAATACAAAGAAACGGAGTACGCGGGCTTTGAATTTGTATCGCGTGTGCCGGTTCAGGACGATATTCAACTGGACGGCAATCAAATCATCATGGATTTATTCGCGATGACACCCTACTACTGGAAAACGACAATAGAAGGCAGTGAGCGGCTGAAGCAGACAAATTGTTTATCAACGCAGATTGAATTTGACTTTTTAATTTACAAAAAGGTGAAATGAGGAGACGGAACATATGCTTCATAACAGGCGGGAACACAGGGAATTGAGCCGGGAACAAATGGAAAACATACTCTTTATCGTTGTGATTACGGTGTTTGCCATGTTGGTGCGTATGCTGCTTTTTCCGTTTGAATCGGGTGATTACCATCAATTTTTACGGGGATGGTACGAGGCGCTCAAAAATAACGGCGGCTTTGCTGCAGTCGGCATGAACATCGGCGACTATATGCCTACCTATTTGTATTTTTTGGCCATTTTTACATATTTCCCGGTTTCGGATTTGGCCGCAATTAAGATTATATCAAGTGTCGCCGATATTATTTTGGCAGTCTATGTGATGAAAATTGTCAATCTGAAATACGAGAACAAAACGTACGGAGTGCTTGCCTATACCGGAATTCTGTTTTTGCCGAGCGTGATTTTGAATTCGGCAGTGTGGGGTCAGTGCGACTCGATTTTTACCGCCGCGCTCGTCGCCTGTGTATATTACTTCATGCAAAACAAGGAAGACAGGGCGGTCACCGCGTTCGCAATCGCCTTTATCTTTAAATTGCAGGCGGTGTTTTTGGCGCCGCTGCTTCTGCTTTTGTTACTCAAGCGCAAAGTCAAACTAAGCACGTTTTTAATCGTACCGTTCGTATATTTTATTTCTATTTTACCGGCGGTAATGATGGGACGCAGTCTGACCGGTCTGCTTACCGTGTATTTTTCACAGGCGGGGCAGTACAAAATGATTGCCATGTTCCTGCCGAACCTGTACACTTGGCTGCCGGAAAACACCCCCGGCTACATCAGTTCCGCAGCGGTCATTTTAGCGGGTGGTCTGGTGCTGATTTCACTCTTCTATTTTTATAGAAAGAAATTTACGATTACAAACGAAGTGCTCGTTACGCTGGCACTGTTCTTCGCACTGTTTATGCCATTCATCCTGCCGCATATGCACGAGCGCTACTATTTCTTAGCGGATATCCTGTCCGTTATCTTCGCATTTTACTTCCCCAAAAAGTTTTATGTACCGGTCGTTACGGTGCTGAGTTCGACTTACGCTGTCTGCCATAATTTGTTTAACACCGATTTTTTCAGTGTACAGCTGTTAGGCGTGATTATGCTGCTTGTGCTGATCTCTGTTGCAAAGCACCTTGTGGATTTAATCAAAATGAACCGGATTGAGAATGAACAGGTGCTGATATGAAAGAGTTTATGATTGCGCCGATGAGTGAAAAACACCTTGACGCGCTTGCCGAAGTGGACAAACTCTGCTTCACGCGGCCGTGGACGCGCGCCGGGCTGCAAGCGGAATTATCGAGCGACACCGCCTGTTTCGCCGCCGCTGAACAGAATGGTACAGCCGTCGGCTGTGCGGGAATGCAATGCGTTTGCGGCGAGTGCTACATTGACAAGGTAGCCGTTCACCCCGACTGCCGCAGGCAGGGGATTGCGCAGGCGCTTGTGCAGTACTTAATTGATTACGCCATACGTAATCACGCGGAGTTTATCACGCTGGAGGTGCGGCAGAGCAACGCGCCTGCAATCGCGCTTTACAGCAAGCTCGGTTTTCAACCGGTAGGAATACGCAAAAATTTTTACACGGATTTACACGAGGACGCAATATTGATGACACGGTACTTTTAGGGGGGAATATGGAACATAAAGAATACGTAAAAAATTTATGGCAGGATATCGATCAACAAAACTGGAAGAATATTTCTGCATATTTTGAGCCGAGCGCTGTAATTGAGTGGGCAAATACAAAGGAACGATTTACCGTGCCCGAATTTGTCAATGCCAATGCGGAATATCCGGGTGACTGGAAAATCACAGTGAAGCGCTTGGAAGAGGCACAAAATACAGTGATTTCCGTCGTTTTGGTTCAGCTTGCAGGTGAGGAAACTGCATTCACAGCGGTTTCATTTTTTGAGTTTGAAAATGACCGTATTTCGGGCCTTACCGAATATTGGGGCGATGTTGCCGAACCGCCTGCATGGCGAAAAAATAAAAATTTATAACGGTATTTGTATTTTAAATCAATAAGGAGACAATAGAGTATGCGGATATTAGCACTGGAAAGTTCCTGCGATGAAACCGCCGCCGCGGTGGTTGAGGACGGGCGGAAGGTTTTGTCGTCGGTTATCGCTTCACAGGTGGAGGAGCATAAATTATATGGCGGTGTCGTGCCGGAAATTGCTTCCCGCCGCCACTGCGAAGCCGTTGTGGGCGTTACGCAGCAAGCGCTTGACGACGCTAACATGAAACTTGACGAAATTGACGCAATCGCCGTTACCTACGCGCCGGGACTGATTGGTGCACTTTTGGTGGGCGTCAATTTTGCAAAAGGACTGGCGATGTCCAGCGGGAAACCGCTGATTCCCGTGCATCATCTGCGCTCGCACATCGCGGCAAATTATATTACTTCGCCGGAACTTAAACCGCCTTTTTTGTGCCTGATCGTTTCCGGCGGGCACAGTCATATTGTAGAGGTGAAAGATTACACTGACTTGCGTGTAATGGGCCGCACCCGCGACGACGCTGCGGGGGAGGCGTTCGATAAGGCTGCAAGAGCCATGGGTATGCCTTACCCCGGCGGTGTGGAAATGGACAAACGCGCGCAGGGCGGCAACGCCGAGGCTTTCAAACTGCCGCATCCCACCGTTGACGGTGCACCTTACGACTTCAGTTTTTCCGGATTAAAAACGTCTGTGATCAATTTGATTCACAACGCGGAGCAAAAGGGGCAGACTTTGCCCGTGGAGGATTTGGCGGCTTCGTTCCGAAAAGCGGTCGTGGATTGCCTGATTAAGAACTTCATCAAAGCGGCGCAGGACACAGGCAGCACCAAGCTGGTGATTGCTGGCGGCGTTTCGGCGAATTCGCTGCTGCGCAGCAGGCTGCAGGAGGAATGCAGGAACCGGGGCTGGGAATTTTATATGCCTGAACTGAAACTTTGCGGCGACAACGCCGCCATGGTTGGCGCTCAGGGATATTATGAATACCTTTCGGGTAAAACAGCCGGATTTGACCTGAACGCCTGCGCTGAAATGCCGGTTGACGGAAACTGCTGAGTTATAATGCGGTGCAGGACTAATGGTTTGATGATTCAAAAATAGCTGGTAAATATTTAACAAATTCACAATTTCGCAATTGATTATATGTAAATAATGTATTATAATTGATTATAAATTCGAAAGGTCATTGGACCGGAAGGAGAGAAAAGATATGACAAATAATAAGTCAGTCTTAAACTGGATTGAGGAAATGAAAACACTTGTCAATCCTGACAAAGTAGTCTGGGTAGACGGCACCGAGGCACAAATCGAGGCGCTGCGTGCTGAAGCTTGCTCCACAGGGGAAATTATCAAGCTGAATCAGGAAAAGCTCCCGAACTGCTACCTGCATCGCACCGCCGTTAACGACGTTGCACGTGTTGAGGACAGAACGCTTATCTGCTCCCGCAGAGAAGAGGATGCCGGCCCGACCAACCACTGGAAGGACCCGCAGGAAGCATACAAAATGCTTTATGATATTGCAAGGGGCAGCTACAAAGGCCGTACCATGTATGTCATTCCTTATTCCATGGGCCCTGTCGGTTCCCCTCTCGCCAAAATCGGCGTTGAGCTGACAGATTCTATCTATGTTGTATTAAACATGTGCATCATGGCACGTGTTGGCCAAAATGTATGGGATACTCTTGGCGACAGCAATGACTGGGTGCGCGGCCTTCACTGCAAGTGCGACATTGATGCAGAGAAGAGATATATCTGCCACTTCCCAGAAGACAACACCATTATTTCTGTAAACTCCGGTTACGGCGGAAACGTTCTGCTCGGCAAAAAGTGCTTCGCACTTCGTATCGCTTCCTACCTTGGAAAGACCGAAGGCTGGATGGCAGAGCATATGCTGATTTTGGGGATCCAAGATCCTAAGGGCGACATTAAATATGTTGCGGCTGCATTCCCGTCCGCTTGCGGCAAGACTAATCTCGCAATGCTGATCCCACCGGAAGGCTACATCAAAAAGGGTTACAAAGTTTGGACTGTCGGCGACGATATTGCTTGGATGCGTCAAGGTTCGGACGGCAGACTGTATGCAATCAACCCTGAAAACGGCTTCTTCGGCGTTGCACCGGGCACGAACAAAAAGTCCAACCCGAACGCACTTGCTTCTACAATGTCCGGCACTATTTTCACCAATGTTGTGCAAAACCTGGATGACAACACAGTTTGGTGGGAAGGCCTTGATAAAAATCCGCCTAAGCATGCACTTAACTGGAAGGGCGAGCCTTGGGACGGAACAACCTCCGATCAAAAGGGTGCTCATCCGAACAGCCGCTTTACTGCTCCTGCAAAGAACTGCCCATGTGTAAGCCCAGAGTTTGATAAGGGTACAGGCGTTCCGATTTCCGCTATTATCTTCGGCGGCCGCCGTGCACAGACAACTCCGCTGGTTTACCAGTCCCGTGACTGGAACAACGGCGTGTTCGTTGGTTCCATCATGGCTTCCGAAACAACTGCTGCTGCAACCGGTGCAGTCGGTGTTGTTCGCCGTGACCCGATGGCAATGCTGCCGTTCTGCGGCTACCATATGGGCGACTACTTCAAACATTGGATTGAAATGGGTGAGAAGTTAGGCGACAAAGCTCCTAAGGTTTTCAACGTCAACTGGTTCCGTCTTGACGACGAAGGCCACTTCATTTGGCCGGGATTCGGTGACAACCTCCGTGTACTCGAATGGATGATTAATCGCTGCGAAGGTAAGGTCGACGCAGTCGAAACTCCAATCGGCTTTGTTCCGAAGGCAGAAGACATCAACCTTGATGGCCTTGATTTCAGCGTTGATACGCTCAAGAGCATTCTTGAGGTCAAGAAGGATCAATGGGTTAAGGAATCCGATGGCATTGAAGAATTCTACAAGAAGTTTGGTAATAAGCTTCCGAAAGAATTGGATGAGCAGCTTACAATTCTAAAGAATAATCTTAAGTAATTTTAATGAATTTTCAATTGGGCGCTTCGATTTTTCGAGGCGCCCTTTTTTGCGTCCAAGCTATCGTAATGACTTCCTACGTCGCACCCGGCGCGTGTTTAGCCGTCAGGCAAAGACGGACTGAGTGTATGAGCAAAAAATTTTAATTGACAAATCGTTAAGAAATTCATATACTATGTATTAAGTAGTATGCGAAAAGGGGAATTAGAATGATCTGTACTCAATGTGGCCGCGAAAACCCAATGGATGCGGCTTTTTGCACCGGATGCGGTGCACCGATGCCCCAGCCCCAGCCAAGCACGCCGCCGTATTATTATGCGCAGCCAAATACGCCGCCGTATTATTACCCGCAGCCATGTTCCCCGTCAAGCCGCTGGATTGCTTTTATACTTTGTTTTTTTGTCGGAGTTTTAGGGATCCACCGTTTTTACGTGGGGAAAATAGGCACGGGTTTATTGTATCTGTTTACAGGTGGCCTTTTCGGAATTGGATGGCTTGTCGATTTAATTATGATTGCCTGCGGCAGTTTTACAGACATGGCAGGACTTCAGCTTAAAATATAGGAAGCTATTTTAAATTCATTCATATCAAAGCGCGATAGGAGCGGCTTCGTAAGAGGCCGCTTTTTGCTTGCATTGTGGAATGGCAAATGATTCATAATCCGACAAAATTAGTAGTTATAATACTGATAAGTCGTACTAATTTGCATAAATTTAGTGAAATTGCTTCAAAAAGTATGAATAAATTGTTTCTAAATTAAAAAAATTGTGTAAATATCATATTGCCTTATTCGCTTAAAATGTTTATACTATAAGTAATTCATAAAAGCCCATCAGGTATATGCTTGGTTGGGAATTTTTATTTTAGGAGGAAGATAATATGGCAGGCAGCACAGAAACAGCGTACCATCCAAAGGGAGACTTCTTCAATTTAAAGGGCAATCACACGAATGTCCGAACAGAAGTCGGTGCAGGTTTAACCACTTTCTTCGCGATGGCTTACATTATTGTTGTAAACCCAAACATGCTTTCACAAACGGGTATGCCTTGGGGCGCGGTTTTCCTTGCAACCATTATTGCTTCGGTCATTGGAACTCTGGTGATGGGCTTATTTGCAAATGTACCTTACGCGCAGGCACCGGGCATGGGCTTAAACGCATTCTTTGTGTTTACTGTTTGCTTCGGCTCTGGCTTTAAATGGCAGGAAGCGCTTGGAATGGTCTTTATTTGCGGCCTTTTCAACATTTTGATTACCGTGACAAAGGTCCGGAAAATGATTATTAAATCTATTCCGCTCAGTTTGCAAAACGCCATCGGCGGCGGTATTGGTATCTTTATTGCGTATATCGGAGTTAAAAATGCCGGGCTGATTCAGTTTACTTCCGACCCGGGTACCTACACAATGCTTGACAGCAAGACAGTCATCGCAAGCAGCAGCGCAGTTCCGGCAATCGTAAAGTTAAACACGCCACTTGTCTGGCTTGCACTTTTCGGCCTTGCCTTAACAATTATTTTACTGGTTACAAAGGTAAAAGGCGCTATCTTAATCAGCATCGCAGTTACGACAGTGGTTGGTATTCCAATGGGGCTTACTACAATGGGCCAATCCATAGGATTTATAGAAGCGTGCAAATATCTTCCCACAACTTTTGGCGCAGCATTCGGCAATCCCGGCATCGGTTCGCTTTTTTCCAATCCCGCTAAGATCCCGCTTGTTTTAATGACCATTTTTGCATTCAGCCTATCCGATACCTTTGATACAATCGGTACCTTCATCGGAACCGGTCGCAGAACCGGTATTTTCAGCGAAGAAGACCAAAAAGCTTTGGAGTCCAGCAGCGGCTTTAAATCCAAAATGGACAAAGCGCTGTTCGCTGACGCAACAGCAACCTCCATCGGTGCAATCTTTGGAACCTCCAACACCACTACATATGTGGAAAGCGCGGCAGGCATCGGTGCTGGCGGACGCACGGGCTTGACCAGTGTAGTTACAGCCGCCATGTTCGTGCTCAGTGCATTCTTAGCCCCGCTGATCAGCGCGGTTCCGTCTGCGGCAACTGCTCCGGTTTTAATCATTGTTGGTGTTATGATGCTGAGCTCGTTTAAAGAAATTGTATGGGATAACCTTGAAGAAGCAATTCCCGCTTTCTTTGCCAGCGTCTTTATGGCATTTAGCTATAGTATTTCCTACGGCATCGCCGCAGGCTTCATTACCTATTGCCTGATCAAAACCGTACGCGGCAAAGCAAAAGAAATTCATCCCATTCTTTGGGTTGCAACGGCTTTGTTCATATTGAACTTTGTTGTTCTTGCACTTTTACCGTAATACGGAATACATTACAGTTTCGGGCCCCGTACTTTCGAGTATGGGGCTCTTTTTGTTTCACAGACAAAATTTAGTTTATTATTTTATTTTGCTGTGATATAATTTATTATCATTATAATTGAGGTGAAGGTATGCCGAGATTTTTTATCAATTATGTTCCGGAGGAGCGTGCGGTCATTACCGGTGAGGACGGCCGCCACATTACGCGGTCGCTGCGGATGCAGCCGGGTGAGCGACTGATTCTTTGTGACAGCATCGGAACGGACTATAATTGTGAGATAGAAAGTATTGCGGACGGGGAAGCCACCGTGCGGGTGCTTGATTTTTGTAAAACAGTGGCGGAGCCAAGCGTCAACGTGACCGTGTACCAAGGGCTGCCCAAAGCGGATAAAATGGACAGTATTGTACAAAAGGCGGTCGAAACGGGAGCGGTACGGATTGTGCCCGTAATGACCGCGCGCTGTGTATCAAAGCCCGACGAAAAAGCGGCGGCGAAGAAAATTGAGCGTTGGCAAAAAATCTCTCAGGAAGCCGCAAAACAAAGCGGCAGGGGAGTAATTCCACAGGTCGGTGCGCTGGTCAATTATCGTTCGGCCATAAAAGAGGCGGCGCAGAACGGTGAAATCATCTTGTTCTTTGAGGGCGGCGGGCAGAGCATTTCTCAACTCGTCAGTTCAGAAACCAAAAATCTCGCGATTTTCATTGGCCCGGAGGGCGGGTTCGAACAAGCCGAAGTTGATTTTGCACTGCAAAACGGCGGAAAAATCGGTACGCTCGGCGCGCGGATTCTCCGGACGGAGACGGCTCCGGTTGCCGCGCTCGCAGCAATTATGCTGTCAACGGGAAATATGTAATTTATAATAGTATAAGAGATAGGAGGAAATTATCTATGAAATATGATTGGATTGACGCTTATTGTCTTGCCAAAAACGGAGTGGAAAAGGACTACAAGGCAGAGTGGCAGGCGACTCGCTACATGATTAAGGGAAAAATGTTTGCGATGCAGGGTGGGGATAAAGAAGGGAAACCAATTATTACAGTCAAATTGGAACCGGAATTCGGAACATTGCTAAGGAATCAGTACAAGGATATTACAGCCGGTTATTATATGAATAAAGAACACTGGAATTCGTTGTATTTGGATGGGGAAGTTCCGGATGATGTTTTGCGGGATATGCTCGACCAGGCGCACCGGCTCGTGCTAAGCGGATTCAGCAAAAAAGTACAGAAGGAAATATGCCCTGAAGAGAACGGAGAGCAAATAAAAAGCGTATAATAGGAGTCGATTATACAATATGTAGTAGAAAGGCTGTTGAAGATGATATTATCGGGCAGAGAAATTTTGAAGCATATGGGAAAAGAAATTATCATTGAGCCGTTTGATAAGGCAAGAATAAATCCGAACAGCTATAATTTGTCGCTGCATAATGAACTTTTGGTTTATGATAATGAAATATTGGATATGAAAAAACCGAACCCGGCAAGAAAAATAATCATACCGGAAACGGGGTTATTACTGGAGCCGAACCGGCTGTATTTGGGCAGAACGAACGAATTTACCAGTACGAATCAGTATGTGCCCATGCTGGAAGGACGTTCTTCAACGGGCCGGCTGGGTCTTTTTATTCATGTGACGGCGGGCTTCGGCGATATCGGCTTTGCGGGCTACTGGACGCTGGAGATTTTTTGTATTCAGCCGCTGATTATTTATCCGAATGTGGAGGTGTGCCAAATTTATTACCATCACATTGAGGGCGAATATGATTTGTACAGCAGCGGAAAATACCAAAACAATAAGGGCGTACAGCCGAGCCTGATGTATAAGGATTTTGAAAAGTAATGCAAAAAAGCGGGGAAGAAAAATGCAGACAGCTCTAATCACAGGCGCGTCGCGCGGGATTGGCAGTGCAATCGCAAGGCAGCTTGCCAAGGACGGCTTTCGGGTTATTATCAACTACAATGCTTCCGAGCGGGAGGCTCAACTTTTAATATCAGAGCTAAATAATACAAATAGTATAAAATGTATTGCGCTTCAAGCGGATGTTTCCGACAGGGCGCAGGTGGAAGCAGTGTTTGCGGCAGCCGGTGGTATTGATGTGCTGATTAACAACGCGGGAATCGCACAGCAAAAGCTGTTTACCGACCTTACCGAACAGGATTGGGACAGAATGTTTGACGTTGACGTGAAGGGCGTGTTCCACTGCTGCCAGTGCGCTCTGCCGTATATGATTCATCAAAAGCACGGGAAAATCATCAATATTTCGTCTATGTGGGGGCAGGTCGGCGCTTCCTGCGAAGTGCACTATTCCGCGGCCAAGGCGGCGGTTATCGGCCTTACCAAGGCGCTCGCAAAAGAAGTTGGCCCGTCCGGCATACAGGTGAATTGCATAGCACCGGGTGTCATCCAAACCGAAATGAACGCGCATTTGGACGAAAGTACAATTGAGGAACTAAAAGAGGAAACACCGCTCGGCGTGATCGGTACGGTACAGGATATTGCTGACGCCGTCAGCTTTTTGGCGGGCGAAAAAGCTGACTTTATCACGGGTCAGGTTTTGGGTGTAAACGGCGGCATCGTTATTTAATTGGATATTGGAATATATCACAAATTTGTCATGTGGGTTTACAAAGCTGAAAGTAACATTGACAAACACGCTGAATTTTCTATAATGAATAATAAAGAGATGGATGACGGACTTTGTAAGTAATTGAGGCAGAATGCTGAGGATATTTATAAGGTCCGTTTTTTTGAAAATATTTTCACAGAATGGAAATGAAGCAATGGAAAAAAGAACAAGGATTTTCAGATACATTGCTGTAATGCTTAGTATGTCGGTATTAATGAGCATATGCACCGCATGCGACAGTGGCGGTTCTGCTTCAAAAACCGTGGCAGAGAAAAAGCCAACGGTGCAGGTCAGCGAGCCAATTGAAATTCCATTGATCAGTGCGGCTAATAATTCGGCGGATAAAAAAACCGAGCCCGAAAAATTGGGATACATTAAAAGCTTTGATGTAAAAACGGGGTTGGTGACGATCGACCCAATTGAATGGATTACAAAAGAGGATTCTGCCCGGGTTAAGGAACTGGGATTAAATGCTGAAGATGATTTTCCAGATGGATTTTATATTTATAATCCGTCCCAAAAGACCGAAAGCTTGAAACTTTCGCAAGGTGTGGAGTATTACGTTGTAAAGGAACATGATTCCGTTACGGAGAGAACTGATTTAAATGGATTGAATGAACGCATTAAAGAATGCGAATCTCCTTATCATTTCACAATTGAAAATGGAATCGTCCTCAAAATCGAAGAACAATATTTGCCGTAAAACGATCAACAAAATTTACTTTGGAGTTTTTGATTCGTTTTAATACAGAAAGGGAGGAAAGGAATGAAGAACAGGAAGAAATTTTTAGGAATGGTCTCCGTACTGCTTTGCACGGTCATTATCAGTGCTTTCGCAGCGTGCAATAGTTCCGGTTCAAACGCGGTAGCCGGTAATAAGTCAACGGCACTGCACAGCACCAACGTGGCGTCCACGGCTGCTGCGGGAATGGCAGATGCAGCGCCTGCAAAAGCGGCAGATGCAACGACAACAAGAGAGTACGGTGCAGCACAGAGTACAGCGACAACCTCCGCGGCTGCGGCCGCGCTCAGCAATCAAAAAATAATCCAAAATCTTTCCTATCAAATCGAAACGTTGAAATTCGACGATTCCATTCAAAAAATTCAGAACTTGTCCACCGAGTTAGGTGGCTATGTTCAGGATTCCAGTGTGAGCGGAAAAGGAGTGCAGGAGCAGGGAAGCCTGCGCAGCGCAAGCTATGTTCTGCGTATTCCACAGGGGAAGCTTGATCAGTTTAAGAACAGCGCCGGCAATATCGGAAATGTACTTAACTTTACCAGCTCCAGCGAAAACGTGAGCGAGAAATACTTCGATACGGAGGCGCGGCTGAAAAGTTTGCGTACCCAGCAGGAAAGACTGCTTGCCTTGCTGAAAAAATCCGGTTCACTGACCGATGTGATTGCGCTGGAAAAGGCGCTTGCGGATGTCAATTATCAAATTGAGCAGTTTACCGGTACATTGCGTCAATACGATTCGCTCATTGGATTCAGTACGGTTTCCATTCAGTTGAATGAAGTCGTTAAGCCCACGGAAGTGGAGAACATACCGGTTACGTTAGGCGATAAAATCGCACGCCAGTTCAAGGATTCAATGCGTTCACTCGGCAATTTCGGTGAGGGGCTGCTTGTTTTCTTAATCGGCGGCGCACCTATCATCCTGCTTTTGGCGCTAATTGCCGCCGCGGTAATTTTTATCATACGGAAAAGGAAAAAGCGTGCGAATAAAAAAAGTGAAGACTTTATGGCACTGCTTACCCCATCTGAAACGAAGCCAGAAAAGGACGGGGAGCACCCGGAAAAATGACCGGATAAATACAGAACGAGCCGCTTCCCATTACAGGGAAGCGGCTCGTTCTTTGCATATATCTAATTAAAATTCAATTTTTTTGCTGATGTAGTCCGCTAATTCGGAGATCGCGATGCGTTCCTGCTGCATGGTGTCGCGGTCACGCACGGTGACGCAGCCATCATTTTCGCTGTCGAAATCGTAGGTCACACAGAACGGCGTGCCGATTTCGTCCTGACGGCGGTAACGTTTGCCGATGGAACCCGCGTCATCGAAGTCTGCCATAAAGTGCTTTGCAAGCAGGGTGTAAACCTCCTGCGCTTTGCCGTTGAGTTTCTTTGAAAGAGGAAGCATGGCGGCCTTGTAAGGGGCAAGCGCCGGGTGCAGACGCAGGACGACTCTCGTATCCTTCTCGTCAAGCTTTTCCTCGTCATAAGCGTCGCAAAGGAACGCCAGGGCAACACGGTCCGCGCCCAGTGATGGTTCGACGACATATGGAATATAGCGTTCATTCGCTTCCTGATCGAAATACTCAAGGCTCTTGCCGGAATGGTTTTGATGCTGCGTTAAATCATAATCGGTGCGGTCGGCAATGCCCCAAAGCTCGCCCCAGCCGAACGGGAACAGGAACTCAATATCTGTGGTGGCCTTGGAGTAGAAGGAAAGCTCCTCCTTCTCATGGTCGCGCAGACGCATATTCTTTTCCGTCAGGCCTAAATCCAAAAGCCATTTTTTGCAGAAATCCTTCCAATAATAGAACCAATCGAGGTCGGTGTCCGGCTTACAGAAAAATTCCAGTTCCATTTGCTCGAACTCACGTGTGCGGAACGTAAAGTTGCCCGGGGTGATTTCATTGCGGAAGCTCTTGCCGACCTGTGCAACGCCAAATGGAATTTTGCGGCGTGTGGTACGCTGAATGTTGGCAAAGTTAACGAAAATACCCTGCGCTGTTTCCGGACGAAGATGAATTTCATTCTTCGCGTCCTCGGTTACGCCCTGAAATGTTTTAAACATCAGGTTAAACTTGCGGATATCGGTGAAGTTGGCAGAACCGCAGGCAGGGCACTTAATGTTGTGTTCCTTAATATAGTCGGACATCTGCTCAAAGGTCATGCCGTTTGCGTCGCCGCCGGCATCCTCAATCAGTTTATCCGCGCGGTGGCGCGTCTTGCAGTCGCGGCAGTCCATCAGCGGGTCAGAAAAACCGCCCACGTGACCGGAAGCCACCCATACCTGCGGATTCATGAGAATCGCGGTGTCCAGTCCAACATTGTACGGGCTTTCCTGTACGAATTTTTTCATCCACGCGCGTTTCACATTGTTTTTAAATTCCACGCCGAGCGGGCCGTAATCCCACGTGTTTGACAGGCCGCCGTAAATTTCGCTGCCCGAATACACGAAGCCGCGGTTCTTACACAGCGCAACAATTTTGTCCATCGTTTTTTCACTTGCTAACATAATTTTTCCTCCGTAATTTGGGACGCTGGCTGCGTTCCATTATTTTTTGAATATAATCAATTTACTAAGAACATAATTCATGATGACCACAATGACATTCATCAATGTCTTTGCAATCCAAACATTGACTCCAAGTTGTTCTACAAGCAGCCACATCCCGAGTGTGTCAACCCCAAGGGACAGAAGCCTTGCTGCCATAAAAGTAATAAATTCACGATAGAACAGCTTCTTTTCAAAGCTCTTGCTTTTAAAAACATAAAGCTTATTGGTGATGAATGCGAAGATAACGGACAAAACCCATGCAACTGTGTTGGCAACCAGAATATCCCAGTGTAAAATGTCGTAACACAGCCCGCACACCAAAATATTGATGAGGGTTGTGGCAACCCCAAAGACAATATATAGAATCATTTCAGGCGTTGTCAGAAAGTGCCAGAGTTTTTTCAGCTTATCCAAATTGCACACCGCCAATTCCGTAATATCTTTATAGTTTACCATTATGCGGCGCGGCTTTCAAGAAAAAAATGAAACAGCTATTTGGAATGAAACGGAGAAACACCGTCAAACCATCCCTGCTCCTTCCAATATTGCTTATCAACGGAGTCGTCGGCTGCTCTTTCTTGGAATTTTTTAATCATAAAAAACATAAAACGAGTATTGAAATAGGGGGTACAGCGCTTTTGGGAGGAAACCGCATGGAAAAATTTTACGGCGTCTGTGCGCAAGGTCTTTTCGTATCGCTCCTTCTTTTTAAGTGGCATGGCATCCCATTTTATATGATGCATCACAAACCCTCTGCTATACACCCTGTTGATTCCCCAGTATTTTAAACTTGTTGCAATTGTTTTCATGGCGGATTTAGTTCCTGCTCCCGCAGTAGTGGAAAGAATAAATGCCTTTTTATCAAACATTTCCGGTCTTGCTCTATGCACATAAAACATAAAACCAAAATGGTCAAGAAACGCTTTCATGCCTCCTGATGCGGAAAGCACGTAAACCGGCGTGGTGAAAATCAACGCATCGGCTTTTAGCATTGCACTTAAGATAGGTTGAATATAGCTGGCATGCGGGCAGAGCTTTTCATCTCTTAAAATACAGGTAAAGCATCCCCTACAAAATTCCGGCATATCCTGCGGCAGAAAAAATTCCCGGAAGGACACCTCGCCCTGTGTCTGCATCTCCCGCATAAACTTTTGAGCAATCTCATAGGTGTTTCCTTTTCGGGGACTCCCATGAATTACGGTTACTTCCATCTTACAGCCTTCTTTCATAACAGGTTAGTTCCACGATTAGAAATATTTCTTTTTAATTTTTTACAGTGTCAATTTATATTATAAAAGGAAAAGATTTATCTTTCAATTAGAATTTTGCTCAGTAAATCCCAATTGTTTCCGTCACCGTACTTGAGTAATCTTCATGCTGGACTGGGCGTTTTTTAATGAACACCAAAATCTTGGAGGTAACTTCGGATTGCGGTACGATTATATTTACAAAACAATAGGAATATAAATTTTACGATTAAATTCCTCGTTTCAATAAAATAGCTTGACATATTCCGACATATCACATATAATAATAAGGCTGTTCGATGACGCGAACACAAGTTAATCTGCCATATAGTTAAAGCAATTAGCCGCACGACATTGGAACGTCGTCGTGCATATCGTCAACAACGAGGTGTAACTCAGCTTGGTAGAGTGCTTGGTTTGGGACCAAGATGCCGCAGGTTCGAACCCTGTCACCTCGACCATTTTTTAATTTAATCATATATCTTGACAAATAAGCGCCAAGATGGTATAGTAGTCGAGTGTTAAAATGCTGGCGTAGCTCAGTTGGTAGAGCAGCTGATTTGTAATCAGCAGGTCGTAGGTTCAAGTCCTATTGCCAGCTCCAATCAGGCAAGGCCTGAACAAGGAGTTTTGTTCAACAAAACTCCACATATGGGAGAGTTCCCGAGTGGCCAAAGGGGGCAGACTGTAAATCTGTTGCTTTATAGCTTCGATGGTCCGAATCCATCCTCTCCCACCAAAACAAAATAGCAGGAGAAAAGAATTTATCTTTTCTCCTGCTATTTTATATATTCAGACATATCAGCCTTCCGCAATATGCATTTTGGTGATGAACCCTAAAGTACACTTTAGAGTATCTCCATCCAGCCCAATATCCGGCGAAAGCCCTTTCCTTCTTGAAATACAGATTTATTAAAATAATTTTTAATTACTCCACAAAAAGAAACTGGAATTTTTGAGTGAGGCAGTGTAATTGGGCGAGGTGTTGTTCCTATCAGACAGCCGTTGGTATTAGTACCTACAAAAATAACATTATCCTGATTCCGAAGTGCCGCAATCAGACTCTCCCCGGCAGATGCAACAGATGAATCAGTTAAAACAAACAGTAAATGATTATTGGGAACCCTTTTAAATTGTTGTTTGGAAATCTTCCAAAAATTTTGTCCATATTTGTAAATATACATATTATTATCTATATAGTCTTTCTTTATATCCGGTGAAATACCTTGGCGATTCTTGGCATCCTGTGCCATCAAATAGCATCCGGATCTTGTAGCTAACCATATAGACGATTTACCATCCGCATACGTCACAAGAGCGGCATTATACTTTTGTAACCATTGCTGCACATAATAAGCCATCCTCCTTTATTACCACGCAAGTCGAGAACGGCTACCGGGCTGTTCTTAATCTCTTCCGCAGTATTTAGAAAGCTTTCATCTGCCTTTTGATCTTCAAAGGAGCGTATGGAAACGATAGGGATGTTGTTTACTTTTTCATTAGAGAAAAGCTTCCGGGAGTTATATGTTTTTGAATTTGATTTCTCAAGAACGACTTTTTCTACTGTGCCATCTTCATAAGAAATACTTACGTTTTCAGACTGCCTTGTTGATAAATCGGATATGCAATAAACAAGATTCCCATCAGAATCAATGGATAATTTCATCCAATTCTCTGAAGGTGTGCTATTGATCGAAAAGATTTTATTATGTTTTTTATTTTGTTGATAATATGCATCTTGTTCTTTCACGAATTCCCTGCCTTTTAGGAACAAGGTATTATTTACAATGAGCGGGCAATAGCGGCCGATAAAAAATGCCCATCCTGGATAAATTGATAATTTTTGTCAAGTATTCCGTCCAATGCAATCGCTCTCATTGGCGATCCTGTTTCATCAATTTGCTGCATAGCTTGTGTATATGCTTTGTCAAAAGCAGCTTTACCAAAGATACCGTAACCGGCATAACAATAATACAAACTTCTCGAAAACAAGTCTAAATCATTTTTAGCTTCTTCCTTTGTAATGATACCACCCTCTTGATATGATGCTGGACTTTCAAGTTGATCTAATTCATCTTGTGTAAAACCAAGGTTATCAGGTATATCATGTTTAATATACGCCAAGTCTTCCCCTTTTTCTAACGTCTGAGCGGCATGAACATTATTGATGTCGCTCAAAACAGTTTGAAAAGATAAATTATGGGGTTGATTACAAAAATTAATAACGACGAATAAAACAATTGCCCCACTTAGGATAGTTATACATAAATAAAGTGATTTCTTTTTCAATTTCATCCCTGCTGTCTTTTTTGTTTAGACTCTTTTAGAACCTGTCACAGCTTCCTACAAATACGAAACCCGGAGAATATTTCTATTATATTATTATAATAGCACTATATTCCCATAAAACAACTAAAAATTAATATTTAATTAAAGATATCCATATATTGAAGAATCAATGCCGCCGGTGGTGCTAATCAGCATCGTGTGGTTGTCCGATGTATCAATGCGGGTACTAACATGCCCGGGCGGCCAAGGTAGCCTAAAACGGTTGCACCTTCAAGTTGTGGCAAGCTTTTTCCTATGCGCCATTTCTTCGGCTCAAATGGGATAACTTAATAGGTTTCATTAATCTGCTGTTGTGTCGCCCAACGTGCGTTGCCGTATTGACCGTCCCCGACTGTTCTAGATTTGACGCTTACGTTATTGCAGCGGTTTACGCTCCATAGCGTTCTTAAGCCGATTGTCTGCTTTCAGCCCAGTATCGTCATTGTCCAAACATAAAACCACCTGTGTTATTTGATACTGCGCCAATAAAAAACGGAGCAGCGCCCGATCCGCTACTCCGCCTGAAAAACGATATAAAATTTTATGTGCTTATGTCATTGTAACAAATTTCCGAATGACTATTCCATATATTCTTTCGCCAGTGAAACATACTCGGTAGCATTACTTTGAATATCCTCTATTTCTTCGACAGTAAGCTCGCGTTTGACCTTGGCCGGGCTGCCCATAACCATACTGTTGTCAGGGATGACCGTTCGCGGTGTAAGCAGAGAACCCGCGGCGATAAGGCAGTTCTTGCCAACATTTGATTCGTTGAGCAAAACAGCCCCCATGCCGATGAGCGAGCCATCTCCGACCGTGCAGCTGTGCAGGATGGCGTTATGCCCTATGGTGACATTTTCGCCGACTACAAGCACCATTCCTATTTCGCAATGGAGCGTGGAGTTGTCCTGCACATTGGAATTTTTACCCACCGTGATTTTAGCCATATCTCCACGTAGCACGGCATTGTACCAGACGCTTACATTTTCCCCGAGTTCCACATCGCCGATGATCTGTGCACCCGACGCGATCATAACGCCGGGAGCAATTTGGGGAGTCATCCCCCTGAAAGTTTGTTCCATCTTGCAATTCCTTTCCATTCATGGATATTACATTCCAACATTTTGTGAATGTAAATCCATGCTCTCTTCAAGTTCCTAATCCTGTTCCATTTGTTCGTTGAGTTCCGAAATCTTTTGCTTTGGCTGTAAATTCTCCTGCTGTACTAGTTTGTTTTCATGTTCCAGCGATGCATTTTGATTTAACAATTCTGCCATCACCTGAGAGAAAGCGGATAGGGCAGTAATGTTTTGTTCTGACCACTTAAAGTAGTATCCGTAAGACTTCCTATCTTATAGTCTAAGTTAGCTTGCTTAACATTCAAGTCTTTAAAAATTGTTTCTTCCATAGATTTTTGTTATACGCTTCTCAGGGTAGTATCTAGTTTATTGTAGCCCATGCAATATGGATAATGCAAATTTAAAATGTATGATTGTTCAATTGTACTCGATGTAATTTATATCTTAAATTAGAGCTTTTATAAGCGTACCTTATTAACAAATTTCCATAAGATCTTTTTGTCTATTTAGCAAAATAATTAGTGCGTTTTCTATATAATGATTAAAAGCAATCGGATAATTTTGAGAATAATAATATTCATAATAATTTGGAACGCCACTTCTTTTTTGATTATCAAGCAATTCCCATTCTATAACATACTGCATATATGACTTGAAACATTCGGGGTTTTTTGACTGATATATTAGATGCTGATTATTCTGAATGATCTCTAATATCCTTGCTTGTATAGGTATATTATATGTATCAATAAAGTGCATCCATATTTTTTGCTTATCTTCAGGTAAATCAGAAATCCCGTTCTGTTCCAAAAGCGAAATAATATTTTCACCAAGTTGGTATTTAATTGTCCTTAGCCTTAAGTCTTGTTCACGTAAAAGCTCAGCAATTGGACCATAGAATTTTGAAATTTGGTCATCCAATAATTTTTTTTCCCATTGAGCGCATAGTAACTTTTTTTCAAATTCTTGCTGTCGATTTGTAGTTCTCACAGATTGTTTATAAGGAATAAACCACCCAAATACGACAAGTAACAATCCGATTACTGCAATTGATAATTCTATTATTTTACCAATCTCATTAAAAGTTAATTTCATAAATAAACTCCTCTCTATTCACATGTATTTCTGGATTATGCTCACATTGGATGTCATAAACATGATGCGGAGTTCTGAAAGCTCTATGAACTTTGAATTGGTATTACAAGTACTTAATTCATTTTATCACTGCCGGTTATTGATTACAATCTTATTTCTCCAGAATGAATGAACGAAGGACCGCCTCGGCGATATGCCGAAACGGTCCCGGTTTATAAATAAAATCAATCAGTAGCTGTAATGGATGCTATCCTTGTATTCCTCAAAAATTTTACGGTTCAGCTCATCTCCGCCGTCTACATTCGCACTGTAGAAAATAGGCGGATTCTTCAGTCCGTTATTCACCAGGGACTGCGTAGTCGCCGCCACAATGGAATTGAGAATTGTCGAGCCGATTACCGTAGAGGTAGGGCTTACCTTTTGCGAAATACCGTCGATTTGAATGCAGGCGTCCCCTTTTTCTCCATGGTTATCAATAACAATATCGCTGACTTCATATAGCTTTTTACCCGATGGATGACGGGAGGAAACCGTTTTGGAATAGTTCAAATTCGTAATGGAAATCACAGTCGCTTTTTGTTTCTTTGCTTCCATTGCAACTTCAACTGTGACAGGATTTCTTCCTGATACAGAATGAGCGATCAGGACGTCCCCCTCACGGATGGGTGATTTTTGTGCAAGAAGCGTGCCGTATCCCACAAGGCGCTCCATCCGGCTTGTGTGAGTGATAGGGGAAGTGTCCACCATCACCTCACTGCCGAAGATTGGATTGATTACCACAAGTCCGCCGGCACGGTAAAACATTTCCTGTGTCAGGATTCCGGCGTGGCTTGCTCCGAAAACATAGATGGAACGCTTTTTTAGAATCGCTTTTGTCAGAACAGAAACGGCCTGCTCCATTGTATCTGCTTCTTTTTCTTCAATCAGGTCAAGCAGACGTCGAATTTCGGAAATGTATTGAAAGCTCATTGTCAAATCACCGCGAACAGCTTATCAATCAGCCTTGCAATAATACCAAACAGAGATAGATCATTGCCGCCGAAAATAAGCATCCAGTTCTGGATGGTACCTGAGTACATCACCGCTGAAACTCCAACCAGAGCTACCATGACAACGGCAGCGACGGCGGTTCCGATAATGCACCCGCGTAATCCGCCCTGGCCTTCGCCGATTACCGCTGCGGCGCCACATTCAAAGAAGGAAGTAATCACCAGCGGAATCAGCATAACATGGAATACACCGGTTCCGTTGCAGATCATGACCAAAATCGTAGAAGTAATCATAGCAGTAATAAATCCGATTAAAACTGCATTTGGTTTGTAGTTGAAGATGATCGGGCAGTCAAAGGCAGGCAGTGCATTGGGAACTAATTTATCAGAAATGCCCTTGAAAGCAGGAACAATCTGGTTGATCAGCATGCGGACACCCTGGAGCATGATGATCAGGCCCGCTCCGAAGTTAAGTCCCTGATTAACCGATACGAATAATAAAGTCTTGCCTTTTTCAACCGAAGAGGGAATGACAAGTCCTACAACGATGAACATGATGAAAACGACTACCGCACCGGTAATGGAGATTTCACGGAAAAAGGAAAGTCCCTTAGGAAGATTCAGATCCTCCGTGGATTTTTTCTTGTTGCCGGTTTTGCTGGCAACAAAGCCGGAGATAAGGCTCAAAACGCCGGTCGGATGGCCTAAGGTGAATGATTCGTCTCCGGTGACGGCAAAAACATATTTTCTGAGCAGCCAAGGCATTACAGACCAGTAAAGTGCCGAGAAAACCGCACTGGTACCGATCAGCACCGGCCCGCGCAGTCCCGCTTCCACTCCGGCCGCAACAAAGATGAACGGGAACCACCATAGCATGTGCCCTGTTAAGAAAATTGTTTTAATCGGCGTAAAGCGCGCGATCATTAGGTGAAGAATGAGGCCGATAAACATTGCGAGCCCCACATCTCCGCCATAGGTTCCTGTAAAAGTTACATCATTCAGTCCCTGTGCCGTGCCTGTGCCCGCCAGTGACTGGAACGCCACATTAATCGGTGAAATAGAGCTAACCAGCATTCCTACGCCAGCGTTTAAAATCACCATACCGAATGCCGCAAGCAGAGTTCCCTTCACGATTTCCGCAATGCTCTTTTTTTGCAGAATCAGCCCCAGCATAGCAATCAGCCCGAGCAAAACTGGAGGATTACGCAAAATATTTGTTGTAATAAAATCCATCATATCATTACCCCCTTATTTCCTGTCGCTTAAGAATTTTTCAAATACCCCTTTTACCTCAGCTAAGTCCATATACTTTTTTACGCTGTAAATTGGTACGGAGCTTCCGCTTTTTAGTTCGTTGGCCAATTCGGCACTTGTGAAGATTGCTTCGCAGGAAGCTCCGCGCGCGGAGTTTATGTCGGTTGCTTCAACCTCGCAGTCAATGCTCATTTGTTTGCAAACCCGTTCCAGACTCATTTTTAATATCATGGATGAGCCGCAGCCAAAGCCGCAAACAGCAAGTATTTTCACCTGATCACCTCCTTACATAAATTTAGTCTGTTCAAGAGTAAGCGTTCAGTAGAGGTTTCATGGAGTTTTGTCACCAAGAATTTGCCTTACTAAAAAATAAAAGAAATACCGCTCAATCTTTGAAATACAAGATTTTACCTATCTTCTATCCTCAATACCGGTTAATCAGGCTGATAATATCCTTCTTATCGCCGGCACGAAAGGTCTGCAGGTTTTCTCTTTCGCACAAAATGTCCGAAAGGTTAGCCAGCGCGTCCAAATGTGATGTGGAATCCACAGCTGCGAGCACAAGAAAAACATTCACCGGCTGTCCCAACAAATCCACTTCATCTTTTACTACCAGTAACGACATTGCCACCCGGTTAACGCCGACCTTTGCCATTGCGTGCGGAAGGGCGAAATAATCATCCAGTACAATATAAGGGCCAAATTGATTTACACTGTCTATCATCGCATCCACATAAGCGGGTTCAATAGAATGATCATCAATTAAAGGCTTTGCTGCAATTGCGATTGCATCCTGCCACTTGTCAATATGTTGTACCACATTTACGCGTTCGTCATAAATTAAATCTTTCAGCATGGGATTCTTTACCTCTTTGTTCTGTTCTTTCTTGGGGTATATTAAAGCTGCCAAATCATGGTGCAGCTGATTTTCATTGATGATATCTGCATTCTTTCTAATTACCTGCATCAGAAGATCAACGTCAAAACTGTACGTGAAACCAGAAAAATCGAGCAGCTTATTCATGATGCGCTGTATATCAAGCTTTGTTAAAATCGGGTTGACGACAATTACATTTTCATATGCCTGCAGATCGACGGTGGAAATAATATAATCATAATATTTGTTGTAGTCCGCCAGCCTGCTTATGGCGATAGCCCCTACCACCTCAACAGCGGGAATATACCGGTAAAGTTGAATTTCGAGGTTTTTAGAAATCATGAGTCCGTTTGGGCAGACAAGCAGAACTTTGTTTTTGCGCACTCCGCTGTCTCTGCTTCCGGTAAGGTAGCCTCCAAAATAGGCGGTAATAAACCCGATTTCCTCGTCTCGCATTCCATGAAATTCCGGAAAATCTCCATCAATTTCAGTAAGAATTGATTTTATAATCTTGTACAATGCCCCCTGCTGAACATTGGCTTCCGTCAAACCCAAGTTGCTGATGGGAAAATGAAATTTAATTCTGTAATAAGAAGAAAGGAAGTGTCGCTTGATGTTACTCTTGAATTCATCTTTGGATTCCAGCGTAATTGCTGTTTTTACTTCAAATTTTTCAATCACCCTGTTCACATAGCGCTCAACCAGATTGTCGTCTACATTATGGTTCAGGCTGGGCAGCGAAGCGATATAAGCGGACAGATACGTTTTCTCAGGCTCGTTTTCCAGTTCAATCAGAGAAGCGACAGAGGAATAGTAGGGGAAATTCTGAGCTTCTGCTAAACCGGGACAGCTTTTTACAAAGTGCTTCTTTGCCATTCTCATTTTGATGAATTTAAGGAAAGCGGAAAGGTTGCCAAGGGAATAATCGGTAAGCTGCAAATTGCATGAGTGGTCAAAAGCCACGATAGCGGGGGAAATACGTTCAATCAGGCTTGCATTTTCCTGTAAAAGAATCAGATATAATTCCCGAATATGAATTTCATTTCCCAAAATCGAGTAAACCGGCTTCGTTTGCAGCCGCAGTTCTTTGGAACGGAGCGTTGCTTTCACGGCGTCCATATCACTGATACATGTGTTTTTGCTAATTCTCAGTTCTTCTGCAAGGCTTTGCAGTGTAAAGTTTTGTCCGGTCAGAATTTTCTCTAAAATGTAATCCTGCCGGCTGCCTGATGTGAACATGTAGGCAGACCCCGCGGCGCTGATCAATTTTTTCAGCGCTTCACAATTCCCAATATACGAGAATTCCTGCGCAATATTTTTGATCTGCCCGCAACCCTTAATCTGATCGTTGATTTTTTCAACATCATAATAAAGCGTTCTTTTTGAAATGCTGAAATGAGACAGAAGTTCCGCCAAGGTTACCCGGCTGTTCTCCAGTATAAAGTTCAGAATGTTTTTTTCTCTGTCTTTCATGTGTTAACCCCACTATCTGATTTTGAAAATCAGAAGAGCTTCTATTTCCATTATAAATAATTAGGATTGATCTGCAATACCAACTTGTTGCACACGTATTGCACAATCAACGCAAAAGGTGATTGATATATTTTAGCTAAATCTATAAATAATTATTAATCATAAATTTTATGCAGTACTGCGGGAAGGTTCATTGTACATAGAAATGGTTGTTGCGTTTGATTATAAGGAGAGCCTCTGCTTGAATTCAGGCAGAGGCTCTTCATCCATTAAAGGTTTTTCTTAAAGAAAGCTTCCAGTGCAACAGCGGCTTGTTCTTCATCTTCGCCCTCCACGATTACACTGACGGTTTCACCCGGCTTAACAGCAAGACCCATAACTGAAAATATACGCTTGGCGTCCGCTTCGGCACTTCCTTTGCATATTTTAACCGAAGACGAGTATTGTTTTGCTGCCTGTGTCAATAAACCTGCGGGCCGCGCGTGAATTCCCTGTGCGTCCGTAATTTGATAAGTAAATTTTTTCATAATATCCCTGCCAATCACAAATTTGAAGTACGATTCTGTTTCTTGATTTATGATAACACATGTTACAGGTCTTGCAAATAACCATTCTTCTGCACACGCTTTGCACTTACAGCAAATTGATAACACACGGATACGAGAAGGCGCGCACTGAGTAATGGAAGCGGCTGGTTTGACATTAGTCATTTCAAACAGTTGAATACCTCGTAATATATAAATGACTGGAGTATGCTTCCATTGTATATCATCAACATGATGCGCAGCTCAAAGTGAATGGGAGACAACATATTGTGATCATAACATGGCGTACATCACCTTTTTAAAACTCATCCGAATCAAACACCCGAATACCTTTGCAAATAAGTTCCCTTGCAAATAATCCCTGGCCCTGAACAAGAGTACCGGAAAAACTGCCGTCATATATTTGATGCACTCCGCAAGTTGGGCTCCTCGACTGCAAAACAGCAAAATCTATCTGCTCGTTTTTGATTTTTTCGAGTGCAAGAGCAACGCCATTGCGAAAGTCCTCATCAACATTATTGCCTTTATTATCAACAACTTTTCCGTTTGCTATTTCTGCGCAGTTTCGCGGAGTTCCTAATCCGGCCAGCATTTCGGGGCAAATCATGATAATTTCCCTGTTGGCCAAAAATGCGGATACCCTTGGATTGTAGTTGTTTTTGCCGTTATATTTGCAATTTTCACCCATTATGCATGCACTAACAAGTACCTTCAAAATAGAGCCCTCCATAACATAGATAAATAGCCGGTATTTGAGCAACATCTGAGCAACATCTTATGCTTAATATTATAGATTATTGGCTTGTATTCCCCATTATATGTTTTCAGCATAATGAAAAGCGCAAAACGAAGGGGAGACAACACAAATGTGCTCACTAACCGAAGAAAAGCACAGTTATTCGTCCTGTTCTTTTTCGTCTAACTGTTTTTTTATTTTTGCCTGTTTTTTGTTGTTTAAATAATTAAGGCAAGACAGTACAACAAAAGCCAAAACGGTTGCGCTGATAAAAGTAACTGCCAACACGGCGATAAAATAACCGATACCATCCTTGTTGTACTTTTCTGCGTACTGCGTATAGTTCAAAACACCGTTAATCGATGTTACTACAATTCCGGTTACTATACAGTTCACAAAAGTAATAATTTTAGCCCGTTTTCCATCGCTGTATAGGTTAAGTCCCAAGGTCAGGTATCGTATTATCACATAAAGGGACATTCCCAAGAAAGATATTAACTCTACGGCATACTGCCCAAATGGAGCTTTCAGTAGGAATTGCTGTACGAGTATTGAACAAAGAAGCACAATCATTAAAATGCCGTATGCTTCACTATTTATTTTACGGCGTTGCGCAACAACTCTTTCATCTTGCGAATTTTGCTTTTTCATTTCGATTCCTCCCAAAATAAATCATTTAATGTTTTGCCAAGTTCTTTACAAATCGCTATACAAAGGTTAAGCGTGGGGTTATAATCCCCGGATTCTATCAGCCCGATAGTTTGTCGGGTAACGCCCACGGCTCTTGCCAAGTCCTCCTGATTCATATCAACTTCCATTCGGGCGATTTTCATTCTTTTGTTTTTCATGAAATACCCCCTTTCATAGTCACAGTATACATCATGCATTGCATTATGTCAATTATATATTGCATTTATAGTTGCTGAATTTTTATTTCAACCAATTGCTAATCAAAAAAACTCCACAGGAGCAATTCTAAAGACTCCTATGGGGCTTATGTCACTTTTAGAAAATATAAACTGCCGGTTGCGCTATAGAAGCGCAACCGGCATAGCCATGATTTACAATCGTCAATTATATAAATAATTAAATTATGCCCACTCATCAAGCCATTGTTCTTTGGTAATACAGGTAATGTGTTCTGTCCGGGTATCTTGCATAAGCGGCCATTGCTTATTTAATTCCGTATGATGATATTTGAATCCACACTTTTCCTGTACACGCTTTGATTTTTGATTACCGTCAAAATATCCGCACCAGATTTTCAAAATACCGACTTTTTCAAAAGCATATTTCATAAGTCTTTCTACTGCTTCAGGCACCATGCCTTTTCCCCAGTATGGCACCCCAATCCAGTATCCGATTTCTGCTTCATCATGCCCGATGTCAAGATTACTTTTATCTCCGATCATAAGCCCTATACTTCCGATTGCTTTTCCTTCTCCTTTTTGAACAATTGCATATGTTTCGCCGGCAGAGAGAACATCTTTGATAATCTGCCGACTGTTTTCTACACTGGTATGAACAGGCCAACCTGCAATGGGCCCCACACGTAAATCTTTTGCAAATTCATATAAACTTTCAGCATCGCTTTCGCTCCATGGACGGAGTATAAGTCTTTCTGTTTCCAAAATCATTGGATTAATTCCTTTCTAATTTAGTTTTATTGCCTTCAGGCCGTAATCATCAACATTATGCGAAACTCATTTTGCTTTTCGGATACAAATCTGAAATACGTATCATGGATCATGTAAATTTCGTACCTTACCAATTTCCTGTATCCTCAAATTTTCGCACCATGGCTTCTGCGTCCTGAATAATCTTTACATCGTAGTTTGTATAAGCGAGTAGTTTCACAGCATTGGTGGTCTTGGAAGGTCCAGGTTTAATCAGATAATCGAAAATAATCTCGTTATTGGTGATTTGTTCACTGAAATGGTAGTTTTCAAATTCATTTTTTAATATTTGTGTAAGTTCGCTATCGTGCGAAGCAACCAAACAAATGCTGTTTTGCTGATGTAAATACCGCAGAACTGCCGTTGAAGCCGCAATTCGCTCTATTGTGTTGGTCCCTTTTAAAATTTCATCAATAAAACATAAGCAAGTCGTAACCTTCACACGGTCCAGTACGCGTTTCAGCGACTTGATTTCTGCAACGAAATAGCTGTCACCGGAAAGTAGATTATCTCGCATTGCCATTGAAGTAAGGACTAACCCCTTAGGCGCCTGATAAACCCGCGCTGTGCAGGTGTTTAATGCCATTGCTAAAATACCGTTAACCGCAACCGCTTTAATAAAAGTGGATTTTCCGGAAGCGTTGGAACCGGTTATGAGGCTATCTCCTGCGAACAGTACACTGTTCGCAACCGCATTATGCAATAGTGGATGATATAATTCTTGTAAATTAAGCTGCATATTCTGTACGTAATGCGGTTTGCTGTAAAAGGGCAGGCTTTTTCGGAAAGAGAGAACGGCAATCGCAACATCCAGTTCAGCGACATCCTCGCATATTTCACGGCATGATTCCTTGTTTGCCGAAATAAGGCGAATCGATTTATTGTAATTAAGTATTTCATGAAGAGTTACCATGCGTACGTATTCCGCAAAAACATCCATATCACTCACAGCAGACCGATTTTGCATAGATCCTGAAACAGCGCCTTTTAAGCCGTGCAAAACGGATAGCCGTTTTGATATGCTTTGCTGTAATTCTGAAAGACCTTCGCCTTTCATTTTACAAATTTTTTGGCAACACCAAAGCACACCAGAAAAATAGCGCACAGAGGGAAGTTGCTGCGCTATTTTACGTTTCGTGAAATAGCTGATTAAAATATTAAAGCAAATAGAACCTATGATGCAAGCTGTTCCCAGCGCATAGCTAAGAGGAAACAGTAAGAGGGAAACAATGGGCAGCAAAGCAAATATTTTGTAAATCCAATCATGGTCTAATCTGTATACTTCTGGACTGCTAATGAACTCAATTAAGCCATTGTAATTACTTTTACCAACTTTTTGTAAATAAGTTTGTATTTGTTGGCGAAGCACAGGCTCATGGTCAAGGTATTCCATCAATACTTCCCGGGCACTTAATTTGTCATCATCTGAGCGCATATGCAAACTGAGATACAGGTATTCCTCACCAAGGGAGGATTGACAGTTGTTGATACGGGCAAACACTTCGTTCATATCGAGGTCATTCCATGTAATATCGTCAATCGTTCGGGATACATCCTTATCCGTACAGTATTTCCAAGGCCTTGAAATACTGTCAAATTCCAAATCGATATTATCCGGCACTTGACCAAACTGTTCTGAAATTTTCCTTTGCAGTTTTTTTTGTTGGGAATGTATGGATCGAACCATCATGGCAACGGCAATAACCATAAAAGTGGCTACAATTGCTCCAATGATATAACCATCCAAAACGTTTGACCTCCTTTCCGATTGCAAATATATTACAGATTGTTTGGCTGATATATCCGCATTTATAAATAGATACTTGTCCCTGTTTATAATTTGGATGACGTGGAGAAGAAGATAGAGGCTTTAGTCAATGATAATTACTGGGCATCTTGGTTTATCTCTTCCCACAAAACTTTAAAGCTGGAATGCCACGGAATGATCGCCTTCACAAACTCAATAAAATCACATTCCCGTAAGGAGATATTGTTTACAGTGAGTGTGCAGTTGAGAAATATTAAGTCCGTTTTATATTCTATGAGGTAATGTTACCACGATTTTAATTGGAAATTAATCTTAATTTTAGATTATGCTCATAATTCTTGCCACGAGTTTGGGCGCGACAAGTTTTCAGGAATCTTTGTGTTTGAATTTCCTTTTGCAGAATTGATTTGCATTTGTGTCAAAAAGGCACATCCGCTTAAATCGGTATTTTTTATGTTTGTATCACGCATATCAGCACCTAAAAAATTTGTTCCCTGTAAACTACAACCCTCAAGGTTTGCCGCAATCATCAACGACATACTAAAGTCTCTGCCATCAAGATTTTTCTTTTTGAAGTTTGTCCCAAAAAAATCGTTACTTTGCGTTTTTTGGGAAGAATCAGACGTTATCATGCCGCTTACCTGCTTAAGTATCTGATTCACTTGTAATTTGTATTTCTCAATATTGAAATGCAAAATTTCATCTGGAGACTGATTAGTCATTTGTTGATTTTCAAAAATAAGCGTATCAATATCTGACTTTAAATGCTTATCCAAAATAAAAGACGATGCCTCAATTAAATACCACAACATTTGATGTAGCTGAAATACAATTAGGAAAACATGAAAGATTTCATTTGCTTGCCCCGGATTTGTTTTCCAATCGCTATTTGGGTAATAAATTTGGGTCGTTTTTTGCCCGGCTCCGAAGCAGTCATAGGCTAAACATCCCCGCATGTTTTTGCTTACCAAGTCAGAGTGGATTGCACAACGAAAATCCGACATCAAGTTCTTGCAAGGTGTTCCGGCTTCTTTATTTGCAGGAAAACCATCCGTTTTCATACAGTATAAAGCAACACAGCACAACCCACTGCATTTCTCACAATCTATCTTAAGAGTTGATGCCAAATCAGCATATTTATTGTCTCTTTTATTCTTAATGGCAAATTCATCTCCTAAAGATTATTTAATTAATTCATACACATGCGGACAGGCGCGGAACATCCGGCGCCTGTCTACGATTTAACAGCTCAGTGAGCAGTTCTCTGATGGATTCCTGATTTTAAAAAGGCTTTTGGTTTTTTGCTTTTCCTTGCCGTAGCACAGGAAGAAAAGTGGGGGAATAAGGCTGAGCACCGTGCCCCAATCAAGCGTCCGATCTGGAAAAAGCATTTTTCATTTGGCTGCTCAGCTCGAAGAGAACCTTGTTCAGGGTATAGGCGGTTTCATCTTTCAACATGTCCGCGATTTCCTGATTGGCATGTTCTCGAAGAGCGGCCCGTTTTGCTATATCCGCTTCCCGATGGAGCTTTTCATCATACTGGACGATCAGCGCATGTCCTTTGGACTGTACTGCGAACTGATATCGCTCAATATGAAATACTGATTTACCGTAAGATGCATCTGCCATAGCGGCAATCATGCGGCTGGACCAGTAGAAATTTTCGGTTGAAATTTCCTTTGTTGTATTGGAAAGATAGTCAGGTGTTACGGATACATTGGCATAAAAAGGTGTCAGTACATTGAAAGCGTTGGATGCAAAGGCAAGCCATTCCACCACGCTGAACTCCTGCGGGACGTCCGGACGCATCTGGATCAAAGCCATAAAGTCATTCCGGTTGATGCCGATGGGGCGGAAGATGCCTTTCATGGTCGGATCGCCATGGCCTTCATAGGGATCATACGGCGTTCCCTGATAATGAGAGGACAGCGCGTATTTTACATCCTCCGGCGTGATCTTCTTCTCCGGCACCATGCACCAGGGCAAATCATCGGAACGTGGTGTGAAATCTGCATTCGGGCCGTCCCATGCTTTGGTGCGGGGGTTAAAATACCGCAGCATAAACCATGCGCGCGGCGTATTGTAAACATGATCCGCATCGTCATGGCTTCCAAAAGCGTCTCTCGGATTAAAGTCTCCGCTCAGCGATAGATCCAAATGGTTCTCTTTAATAAAATCCTTCATATCGGCTGAACACATATGGCTTTTCTTTTCGGTAAGTGCATCATCCAGATCAAATCGGTCAAGTCCCAGCTGATTCGGCATCACGACATAAACATCATCCGGTACCTTTCTGGCAATCCAGTGATGGCCACCGACGGTCTCCAGCCACCAGATTTCATTGACATCCTGAAAGGCAATGCCGTTCATTTCATAGGTACCATATTTTTCCAGAAGGCTGCCCAACCTCGCAACACCTTCACGAGCACTGTGAACATAAGGAAGTACAATATAAACGATATCCTCCTCACCAATGCCGCCGGAAATTTCAGGCTGCCCGTCCTGTGCCGGATGATACTCGACCAGCGGATCCGCCCCCAACACCCTCGGGTTAGAAGTAATCGTTTCCGTGGCTGTCATTCCGACATTTGCCTCATTCACACCGCCGGCGGCCCAGATGCCCTCGCCTTCTACGGCATTCGGCACTGCCGTAAACCGCATGGGATTTTGGGGCAGTTCGATTGCCAAATGGGAAAGCACGGATTTGTAGGTTGCATATTGTTCCTCGGGATGAATCGTTACAAATTTTTTAGCGGTAAAATGACCGGAACCCGAATCATCGTTTCGGGCGATCATGGTAGAACCGTCATAGGATGCGTTTTTTCCAACCAGAATAGTTGTACAAGCCATAAATATTGTCCTCGCCATATATAGAAGTAGTAGTGTTTAAAGCCCCTCTCCAAGGGCTATATGCTTCATGTCCTTTAGAATCCTGATCATCTGTTGTGTAAATAATGGGGTTACACTCACCTTGTGTGTCATAAACACAAGGCGAAGTTTAAAAAGTTAATCCTGTTCAATTTGATTTACGTTTCGTGTGCTTATTAAAAAGCTCAACAAGTAAATAAATCATATATAACGGAGCTAAAAACGGATTCGCCATCGCGGCAATTGCATTTATATTATTTATTTGTTCCGTGCCATCGTTCACCATATAAGTGCGTGTGGAAGACGGTCCTTTAATGCCCATTTCATCCAAATCAATATGACCATCTTTTATTATAATTGTGTCAGTTATTTCTAAAATCATGCCTTGAATATGCTTTTCCAAAGATTCAAAGCCGTTTATTAACTTTTTATTGTAATTAAGAAACGGGTCTTGCTTGGCCTGACTGATTATTTGTACTTCGTCCAAAGCACTTTCTATGATAAGCAAGTGATCAGCCCAACACTGATTGATTGCAAAAAGTTCAATTGCTTTTTGTGCACGCTTGAACTCGTTTTCAGATACCTGTGTTATCAGCTCCTGAGCCCTTGCCGGATTCACTTTTTCCAGAACAGAGAGGGTGTCGTTGCCATATAATATTTTTTCGCGCTTTCTATGCACGATCTTTCTTTGATCCTCGGCGACACAGGAGTACTTTGAAAGCGTTAGTTTTGCGTCGAATGTCTGTCCCTGCGCGACTTTTTGTATATGTACAACGGCACGGCCGATTGCTGAATTTTGCAGTGGCTCACTCTGCTCTAAATTTTTCATCTTGTCCGGAATACAGTCACTAATACAGTATTTCAATAATAAATCGTCTTCCAGACTAATGAAAAACCGACTCTCACCCGGGTCTCCCTGCCTGCCGGCACGGCCTCTCAGCTGATTATCAATTCGAACACTTTCATACCGGTTGGTTCCTATAACATAAAGACCGCCCAGTGAACAAACTTTTTCGTATTCTGCTTCTTCTTTACCGCCAAGCCGAATATCCACGCCGCGTCCCGCCATATTTGTCGAAATTGTAACTGCATTGAGTTTTCCCGCACTCGCGATAATTTCCGCTTCCTCAGCATCGTTTTTCGCATTTAGCACAGAGATGTCTTGAATATGTGGTCTGAGCATATCCGCAAGATATTCAGATTCTTCTATTGAACATGTTCCTACGAGGATAGGTCTGCCGGTTGCATGTACTTTTATAATTTCTTCGACAACAGCATGATATTTCGCTTGCTTATGTGTAAAAATGATATCCGGATGATCAACCCTGACACAAGGTTTGTTAGAGGGAATTACGGTGACTACTTTGTTGTAAAACTCATTAAATTCAGTAGCCGCAGGGCAGGCTGTTCCTGTCATACCGCAAAGGTTAGGATAAAACTGCAGAAAATCCTGAAGGGTAATACGGTTCATAACAATTCCCTGAGGCTTCGGGGTCAGTCCTTCTTTTATTTCCACTGCGGCCTGCAGTCCGTCAGGCCATTGGCGGTCTTTCATGATACGCCCTGTAAATTCATCGACAAGCAATACATCTCCGTTCCGGACGATATAATTAATATCCTTTTTGAGGAGAAATACGGCTTGTAACATTACATTTATTTTTGTTAACGTGTCAAGATTTTTCGATTCATACAGATTACCCAGCATCAGTTGTTCCTCAATAAAAGCGGCGCCGGATTCCGTTAATGAAATATTGTTTGCATATTCATCCATAATAAAATGAGAATCATTTTGTAGACCTGAAACAACGGTAAATATTTTTTTATCTATCGTTATTTGCGCGGGTATATCACCGGAAATCACAAGAGGAATTCGTGCTTCATCGATTAAAATTGAATCCGCTTCATCTATAATTGCCAGATAATAGGGACGCTGCACAATCTCGTCCTTATCATAAGCTAAAAAGCTGCGCAGATAATCAAATCCCGCTTCCTTTGCTGTTAGATAGGTAACATCTGCATGATATGCCTCTTTACGCTCCGTTTTATTCATGCTCTCGTTGATATAGTGCACTGATAAACCCAGAAAGTCATACACAGGTTTCATCCATAGTGCATCCCTTTTAGCCAGATAGTCATTGAAGGTTAAAACGTGTACACCTTTGCCCGATAACGCACCTAAATAGGCAACAAAAACTGCAACTAAGGTTTTGCCTTCCCCGGTTGGCAGTTCAATGATTCGTCCTGCCGTCATTGCAGCAGCAGCCAACAGTTGGACATCAAATGGAGTGATGCCCAAGGTGCGCTTCACCGCTTCAACCACGATTGCAAAGGCTTCTGGTATTAGCTGTTGCGTTTGATCAATGGATTGTGCGCGCACTTTTAGAACTTCTGTCATAGCTTTTATTTGGGTATCATCATAGACTGACATCTTGTGTTTTTTAATTTCTTCAAGTGTTTGTCTGAACGGATTTAAGTTATTATCAATATTTTTTCTATTGACCATTGTTATAGCCTCTTTTGACTTTCCTAACTAACTTTTCACCAATATTTTCCGCCTTGAGTTAAGTAAAGATTTTATTATGAACTTGAAAAAATTACGTAATGGATTCGGTTACTGAGTACTGGTATGCCCATAATTCAAGTTCAAAATGAAGGGGAGACGCCACATTGTGCTCATAATAAGAAATTCTGGTTATTCTTAATTGTTCATTAATATGTCAATACCTCATGACCCGTTTCGGTTACCAACACTGTTTTTTCCCATTGTGCAGAAGGCTTCCCATCAGCAGTGCGAACGGTCCAATTATCGACTTTATCTGTTACTATATTGGATTGACCCATATTTATCATAGGTTCTACCGTAAAAACAAGTCCCGGAACTAAGAGCATTCCTGTCCCTTGCCGTGTCACATAACCGACCCAAGGATCTTCGTGAAATTGCAGGCCAATACCGTGGCCTCCGATTTCCCGAACAACAGAATATCCGTTTTTCCTTGCATGGTCATGAACCGCTTGCCCAACATTCCCAAGAAATCCCCACGGCTGTATTTGCTCAATGCCCAGATCCACACATTCTTTCGCAACATCAACCAGTTTTTGTTTCTCGGCGGAAACAGCACCCACGCAAAACATGCGTGAAGAATCAGAAAAAAAGCCGTTGTAAATTGTAGACACATCAACATTTGCAATATCTCCGTTTCGCAGAAATACACGATCAGAGGGAATACCATGGCATACAACATCATTAATCGAGATACAAACGCTCTTAGGGTATCCTTCGTAATGAAGATCCGCCGGAATGCCCCCGAGCTCTTTGGTCTTTTCAAAAATGAGCCGATCAAGTTCTTCCGTGGTTACCCCATCAACTACATAATCCCCGATGAAATCCAGTACAGCGATGTTTCGCTTGCTGCTTTCCCGGATACCTTCAATCTGCTGATTTGTCTTTAGCAATTTTCGATGGGGTACTTCATATCCATTTAAGCGGTGGATTTCCATTTGGTCATCGATAAGGGCATGGCATTTCTTGTATTTTCGACCGCTGCCACACCAGCAGGGATCATTTCTTCCAAGTTTATCAGACATTTTTTTCTCCTCGCATTTACAGACTCGGAGGGAGCAATTCGCACAATGTGCTAAGTGAGCCAAGAGAAACAGTGCAGGCTTTCCGAAATTGCCGTGGCGAACATTGAAACGCTTGTGAAAAAGCTCTTGCAAACGCTTCAGATGACGAGTACCCATATCGAAAAGCAATATCGGTTATTCTGTCATTGGTTATACAAAGATCATGAGCGGCAGCCTTTAATTTACATCGAGCAAGAAATTGTTTATACGTCATACCCATGTACTCCCGGAACTTTGTAGAGCAGTAATACGGTGAATAACCAACATATGATGACATCTCTTGCAGGCTTGGGCTTTCCGCTATGTTGTTTTCTACCCACTTTGCCATTGCTTCCATTGTTTGCACGGACATTTGCTTCACTCCTTTCTCCAGTATATCAATTCTCACAGACGATTACCTGATATAACTTGCACATATGAGATAAGGTGCCAATAGCCTCCGTAATTTGACTTCAGCAGGAGTAATAGAATGCTCATAATATAAATGATTTGTTGTGCTATAAAAGGATATCAAAAATATAATGGGCAGCGAACATATTCAATATATAGAATTTATCCTCCTAATCCTCTCGCTTGCCTGTCCATATCTTCAATTATAATATCATGGATTTCTCCCTTTGAGGCACAGTATTCCAACACATCCCATGGCTCATTCGTATGGAAATGAATTTTAATCAATTCGTCATCGCCGACAGTAATCAAGCAATCTCCCTTGAAATTGGCTATAAAATAGTCATGAATAATGTCCTCGTCTAATCCAGTGCCTTCAATCAATAGCTGTGTATCATACCTAAATTCTATCATGTAAGTGTCCTTTCATATTCAGATTTAGCGATTTGCAGCATACCCGCAAGTATGTCATATAAATTAATTTTATCATAGTGAATGCCCCATATAATCAGAAAAGCTTTATAAGCTTATTTAGAATTTCAGAATAGTGTGTATCCGTTATTCCGAAATCCTTGCTCTTATACGTCCATGCTGCTCTGGATATTCCATATTCTTCAAAAACACTGTTAATATCTGAATACCAGTTAACCGTTGAAGAAAGAGAAGCTCTGTCAATAACTCCGTATTCACCGCAGTAAAGTGCGGTATTGCGCTCCTCTGCCGTTTTAATGGCATCAGCAAATGCAGCTTTCATAAATTCCTTACCGATTTTTTCACAACCCAAAATATTGTAAATATCACGATGCATAGAAGGAAGAAACTGATCTGTTTCTTCAACATAGGAATTACAATCGTCCGGATATTCCGTTGAAAAATCCACAGGCATTTTTTCTACCCAGTATGCTGATTGATGGGTAAAAATTAAAGGTTCATAAAAATGAAAGGTATATATTATGTTTTCGTCATAAGGCTCATCAAGCCTGCTAACCCAGAGCACGCTGTTGTTTCGTACGCCGCCGACCAGTATTTTTGTAACGGGAGCATGTTTCCTTATTGTAGGAATCGTTCTTCTTACGATATCGTTCCAAATATCAGCGACATTTTCATCCACTACTTCGTTCAAAAGTTCAAACGAGAGCCTGTTATTATATTCTCCATAGCGCAGCGACAATTCTTCCCACAGAGATATGAATTTATCTTGAAGTAAAGTACTCCTAAAAAAATCATCCGCTTTTTCGTCAAAAGAAAAGCCGACTGTTTTATGTAGATCCAAGATCATATTCAGCTTATATTTCCCACACCACTCAAGACAGCGGTCAATATATGCAAATCCTTCTTCAATATTACTGCCTTCATCGGTTCTAATAAGCTCATAATCTATCGGAAGCCTTATGTGATCAAGTCCCCATTCCGAAATACGCTTTATGTCGTTTTCTCTTATAAAAGAATCGTAATGCTCTCTGTTGTTTTCACATTGAGAAAGCCAGCCGCCAAGATTAATTCCTCTTTGATATCCCTTGAATCTATTCATATATTTTGCCTCCATTTTCACACTTATATTTTGGGGGAAAGAAGGTGCGATGCAATTTCGAAGATCTTAACATTCGACATGGTTTGGAAGTTTGGGTTCAAGAGTCCAAAGGGGTGCCGATTTCTGACTGGCACTGCCAGGGCAAGGACGATTGTTATTATCGGGGATATATCTTTTATTTTACAAAGCTTGTGCCACAAATTTTACAACAGGTATCATTTTGATTTACTTCTCTGTTACCGCATACTTGACATTCATATTTATTTTCACTGATTTTTACCTTTTGGGTTTGTTCTCTCTTATAATATTCGTTTAATTTTTTATCCTGATGTAATTCAATTGCAAGAAAGATACCAAACCCCATAAGAATAGTAACCCCCAAGCAAAGAGAAATGCTTGATATGGTAGTAAGTACGTTAATTTTTAAAGGAAATATCATGATAGCGAAGGGGATCATAAAGGCGAATATAATTCCAGTCAATAGTATTTTTCCGCCGTACCAAATTGAATTAATCTTTTTCATAATGCTTCCTATTATAAGTAGATTTTTTCTTACAAGCGAATGAACGCAATGCTCCATGAAAAACAGTTTAGCACACACCAAATGGGTGTGCAAGCATCACATCCCCCAAAATTCAATATTTCAAGTTTCATGGGATATCTCAAGGGAAACACGGCAACCGTGATTTTTGAGAAATACGGGAATTTGGAATGCAAATTCGGCAATAAACAGGTTTGGTTAACAGGAAATTCAGTCCACTGCGGTTTGAACAAAGTAAAAGCCAGCGTCGTTTAGGCGTTGGCAATCTTATGCCCTTTTAGGGCTCGTGATATGAAGGACAAATACAACCATTCTGCGCTTCATCCTATTTGGACTGCGTTTTTTGAATTCTTTGGTAAATGTAACACATAAAAGCGCCCAGTGAGATTAATCACTGAGCGCTGCAATTGAATAATATTATGCTTTCCGTTGACTTTCGTATGGTAGATAGCATTTTTATTAATTAAGTCAGTGACGTAAATTTCATAACCGTTTCTTATTGAACAGTGCAACCGCAGAAATTAAATAACTTGCAATGGCAGCAAAACCTATTATAATCGGCCATTTAAAATCTGATGCGGTCATCTTATTGGTGAGCAATGCCATATTGTTTGACGCAAGTGAAATCGGGTTATACCGTTTACGGTAATGCAAGCAATACACAAGAACGCTGCGGTGTGATTTCATTTAACTTGGAAGATGTTCATCCGCATGATGTTTCCTCTATCCTTGATTTGGATGGCATAGCGATCCGGGCAGGTCACCATTGCGCACAGCCGTTGATGAAGTATCTGGGTGTATCTGCTACATGCAGAATAAGTTTATCTTTTTATAATACAAAAGAAGATATTGATATATTTCTTACAAGTCTTAAAAAAGTTAGGGGATGGCTCGGCTATGAGGATTGAACAGATTTACACAAAATTATTGGCGGAACACAGCCATTCAAATCGAAATAAGCATCATATTGAAAACCCGACAACTGTTCTGAGAGGGATTAATCCGAGCTGTGGCGATGAAATAGAATTGGAACTGCGGGAAAAAGAGGGAGTGATTGAGGATGCTGCATTTACCGGGATTGGCTGTGCATTTTCTCAAGCATCCGCGTCCGTTATGATTGATTTGATCAAAGGAAAAACAACGGACACAGCTCTGAAAATAGCTGATGTTTTTTTGGGCATGATCATGAATAAAATTACCGATGCAGAGCAACTTGCGGTACTGGGTACAGCCGTAGCCTTTCGGGATATTTCTCACATGCCGGCTCGCGTGAAATGCGCTGTGCTTCCTTGGAATACGCTTGAAAGTGCCCTTAAAAACGAGGAAGACGAGCTTAATCGAGAGCCGTGATGCGTGACTAATTTATAAAAAGCTGTATTTACTCAATGCTATAGAAATGATGAAGCAATCTCATTTCTATCATTTTGATGGGGGTGCCACATGAAAATTGAAGGCCTTCATGAGAAGGAACTGTTTGAAAAAGAATTTCCTTTTCGCTTACTTGTCAATCAGGACATTAATTTTAACTATCCTGCGCATTGGCATAACGCAATTGAATTGATTTATGTGCTTGAAAATGAGTTCGTTGTATTTGTAAATTCCAAGAAATATGAATTGAAAGAAAAGGATATTTTCTTTGTTCCCAGTGGAGATATTCATGAATTTCAAAGCGAGACGCCAACCGGAACGCGAATCTTTATTAATTTCGAACTTTCCAGCCTCAATTTTTACGGTGACGCAGATCGAATTCGTACCCAATTATGCGATGTACGGCTGATCACCCCGAATGATGGTGCTTTGTATTCGCAGATTGAGAGCGAGATTTCAAAAGTATTGCAGGAGATTAAAGACGGGGGAAGTGTAAATCAGCTATAGAATGTTTACTTTAGACACTACATTTATTGTCGCTTTAAAGAACACTTTGTTCTTTCTGGTTACTTCTTTGATAAGCCAATCATTGCTGGGCTTAATTATTGCAATCGCTTTAACAAACTTACCTAAGTTCAGTAATGTTTTTAAAAATATTTTTTATATGCCCGCAGTTTTGTCGTCTGCCGCAGTCGGCTTGACATGGGCTTGCATATTTAATCCTACAATGGGCGCGTTAAACAATCTGTTAAAAGCGCTTGGCCTTGCAAATTTACAGCATCTGTGGCTGGTAGACCCAAAGTCCGCCATGTGGTGTATTGCTTTTGTTTGTCTGTGGGAATTCACAGGCAGTACGATGATTTTATACATGGCTGCAATTCAAGGAATTCCGGGTTCCCTATACGAAGCGTCCTATATTGATGGAGCAAGCAAAATAAGATGTATTTGGAATATCACTTTACCGCTGATCAAGCCTATGATTAAAACCAGCATCATACTGAACAGTATTGGTTCATTGAAATTCTTTGATTTGATTTACACCATGACTTACGGCGGGCCAAACCATCAGACGGAGGTTATCGCATCTCACTTGTATCATCGCTCCTTTCAAATGTTCGAATATGGATATGGCGATGCTCTTTCCGTGATCCTTTTGATTTTGTGTGTCCTTACTACGCTTATCGTCAATAAGTGCATCAAAACAGAAAATTATGAAATGTGAGAGGAGAAAGAACATGAACGATTCGATAGCTTCAACATCCAATAAAAATAAAAGACCTGTTAAAATCAGCCAAACCATTGTTTACATTCTTTTGACTCTTTTTGCGCTGATCTGCCTCTTTCCAATAGCCTGGGTGCTTTTTGCTTCTTTTAAAGACAATACATCGCTTCTTACGAAACCTTGGGAATTGCCTAATCCGATTCAGTTTCAAAACTATACGGTAGCATGGGTAAGCGGGAAAATTGGGCATTATTTTGTAAACTCTCTGGTCGTAAGCGGAGCTACATTACTGCTGAACCTTATTTTTAGTTCAATGGCGGCATATGCAATCAGCAGGATGAAGTGGAAATTGTCAAAGGTAGTAATGAATATTTTTCTTTTAGGGATGATGGTTCCTATTCATGCCACGCTGATTCCACTGTACTTAATTTTTTCTAAAATTGGCTTAATTAATTCAATGATTGGACTGATTATTCCTTATATGGTTTTTGCATTTCCTACGACAATTTATATTTTGAGCAGTTTCTTTTCTTCTTTACCGCGGGACATTGAAGAAGCTGCCGTCATAGACGGATGCACCTTATGGGACGTATTTTTGAAGATTATTCTTCCGATTTCCACACCCGGCCTGTTTACCGTATCGATTTTTGGCTTCGTTGCATCATGGAACGAACTTTTGGTGGCTATGATTTTTACAACGGGCGACAACGCAAAAACATTACCGGTTGGACTGACCAACTTTGTTGGTACATACTCGACTAACTATGCGCCCATGCTGGCAGCAATCGTTTTGGCAATGATACCGACAATTTTGATTTACTGCATGTTCAGTAATAAAATTATTGGGGGAATGACAGCCGGTGCTGTAAAAGGGTAAGAAAGTATGGAAGCATTCTCAAAATAGCCGTCTCCGAAAGGATTGGCGGCTTTTGTCATATTATAATATATTAAAGGAAAACAAAAGATGTCAAGACAGTGGAGAAATCGAAATGATTATATTAAAAAATCCTATTTTATCAGGTTTTTACCCCGATCCTTCCATCTGCAGAGTTGACAAAGATTACTATTTAGTAAATTCGACTTTTTGCTATTTTCCTGCAATTCCAATCTTTCATAGCCGTGACCTGGTCCACTGGGAACAAATTGGCAATATCTTAAACCGAAATTCCCAGGTGGATCTTAGTGGGTGCGAACATTCGGGTGGAATCTTCGCACCCACAATCAGATGGCATGACGGCACTTTTTATCTGATTACCACCAATATGTCACATGGGGGAACATTTATCGTAACAGCGCAGAGTTCTTTCGGCCCCTGGTCAGAGCCGCATTTTATTGCCGGTACTGACGGGATGGACCCAAGTTTATTTTTTGATTCTGATGGCAGGGTGTTTTATGTGGGAACCCGACCGAATTCAGGTGGCGTAAGATATTTTGGCGATTGGGAAATATGGATTTGCGAAATCGATCTGCAAAAAATGGAACTGGTAGGAGAAGATACTGTGATATGGCGCGGCGCTTTGCGGGGTGCGGCATGGCCCGAAGGGCCGCATCTGTACAAACACGGTCTTTATTATTATTTATTAAGCGCAGAAGGAGGAACGGAGTTCTTCCACGCTGTCGTAGTTGCACGCAGTGAGTGCATCACAGGCCCTTACGAGGGCAATCCGGCTAACCCGATTCTTACACACCGCCACTTAGGCAGAAACAGCACAATTGTCAACGTAGGGCATGGGGATTTAATAGACACGCCTGACGGAGCTTGGTTTATGGTTCTTCTCGGTTCACGGCCCTGTGAAGGATATACCAATATGGGACGTGAGACATTTTTAGCTTCCGTTGAATGGCAAAATGAGTGGCCGATTGTAAACCCTGGCCACGGAAGAGTGGAAGAAATTCAGACAATCAATATGAACGGTTGTCCCTTGCCTCCTCAGCCGTGCTGCGACCATTTTGAAGGGGCGTATTTAAACAACCAATGGATGTTTTTGCGTAACCCTACTGCGAATCTTTATTCACTTTCAGAACGTAAGGGCTTTTTAAGATTATTTTTAAAACCGCAAACTCTTTCCGATTTAGATAATCCAGCTTTTCTTGGCGTACGTCAAAGACATCAAAATTATCTTGTTCAAACTAAAATGGAATTCACTCCTCATTTTGACGGGGAGACATCCGGTCTGGCAGTAGTTCAAAACAATCATTACAATATAAGATTTGAGAAAGCCCTTCAAAATGGAAGAGCAGTGGTGCAAATTGTGCAGATAATCAATAATGAGGAAAAGATAATAGCACAGGAACCGTTCAGTGGAGATGTGCTGTATCTTAAAATTGTGGAGCACAGAAGAATAATCCGCTTTTTTTACGGCGAATCAGAGGATACACAACAGCTCATGTTTGATTCTCTGGATTCAAAGATGTTAAGTACAGAAATTGCCGGCGGTTTTGTTGGTTGCAGCATTGGCTTGTTTGCAACAAGTAACGGAAAGAAGTCGGATGGTTATTCTGACTTTGAGTGGTTTGAATATATTCCTGCTGATGAATAACAAATTGGATGCCATGGAATAATTGTTTCCGCCGAGACGCTCGGAACAATATTTGTTGTGGATGCCCGGTCGGTATCGCGGCCGAGGCATTCCACAACACAGATGTATCCTTAAACGGGGGTTTGCAGTAAACCACCCGTTTTTTATTGCACAGATTCAGCAGCGATTGGTTAGTCTATTACCACGTTCAGAGTTTGTCTGGACTGCGAAGTAAAATGACAGCGGCACAAGCTGATGTGGACATTCATTGTAACCAAATCACTAACAATAATTTTTCAATATGCTATATTAAAAAATATGGCTACTAACAAGAGACTTTAGAGTCATTACTAAAGAATTCCAGACTGCGAGGCCTATTCTACAAGAAATTATTGATAGGGATGTGAAAAGGTGCAAAAAAAATATGGAAGAAAGCTTTATTCATTACCAGAGTTTTATCGAATTCTGTATTTAGGACTACGCACAGTCAAATATATGTCGCACGCGAAAAAGGTTGGCATCATGACCACTCAATTCGTGGAAAGAATCATGCTTGCGGTAACTGAAGTTAATCAGTGCCCGCTATGTTCATACGGTCACACAAAGATGGCACTTGAAGCGGGCATGAGCAGTGAGGAAATTCAAAACTTGCTTTCGCACAGTTTGGACACTGTTCCCAACGACGAGATAACCGCAATTCTGTTTGCTCAACATTATGCGGATAGTCGAGCAAATTCTTCGATGGAAGCGTGGAAACGTTTGGTTGATACGTATGGTGAAGCAAAGGCAAAAGGAATTTTGGGCGCCATCCGAATGATTATGATTGGCAACACTTTTGGAATAGTGCTGAGTTCATTAAAGGGCCGTCTTAGTGGAAAGCCGGACCCGAGAAGTAACCTACTTTATGAGATATCTATGCTTATCGTTTTCATTCCGTTTCTCCTTGTTGCCTTGATTCATGCCTTCATCTCAGACTTGCTTAAACTTTCGATTATAAGCCAATAAGGATAGCGAAACACAGTACCGGATTCAGGATTTATACGATATTTTCTTTGCATCTTGCTTATTGCTTTTCATATTATAATGAAAACAACGATCGACTTTTATTCATCGCAGTAAATAAAAGCCGACCGTGGTTATCATGTGCGAAATCATAAGAAACCAAACGTGCGCCATATCTCAATTGGCACCCGTTTGGTTTCAAGCAATTCCCTTACACTAACAGGTTCTTTGTAATCTGCTTGCATAATTGGGATTCATATAATCAATTATACTGATATATTGACAATTAATTTTTGAGCTTTTTCCCACCAACTCCGGCGATGATGGCCTGCAGAACGATGAAGAAGCAGAGCAGTGCGGAGAGAACGATTCTGACCCACCAGCTGGAAAGCGTGCCCTGTGTGGTAATCAGGCTCCCAATGGTACCTTTGATGAGCACACCGAACAGGGTTCCAACCACAGTGCCAACGCCGCCGGAAAGCAGCGTGCCGCCGATGACTGCCGCGGAAATGGCATCCATTTCAAGTCCTTTTGCCTGTTCCACAAATCCTGCGCAGCTGTTCAGGAAGAACAGAAATCCGCCGAGCCCTGCCAGCAGTCCGTCTAAAACATAGGCCAGCATTTTTACCTTGCGTACATTCAAACCCATCATGAGGGCACTTTGCTGGTTGCCGCCAATGGCGTATAGCTCACGGCCAAAATTGGAACGCCGCAGCATGACGGAGATGATAATCACGACAATGAGTGCGACAATGACTGTTGGATAAATGTAAGCGGGGATAAACGCACCGTTCTTATTCGTATACCCGAAGGGCAGGTTGAATTTTGCGTTCGCCCATTGCAGGAACTGCGGGTTTTTCACAGCAATCATCTGCGTGCTGACTAAACTACGTTGAGCTTCGGGTACTGCTTGATGAAAGACTCCATAACTTCCTGACCTTTGGCCTGAGTGAACTCGCCGGATTCTTTCGCCATGAGGTCCCAGCCATTTGCCTTGGCGGCCTCTTCCAGACCCTCCGTGCGCCCGATTTGAGCGGAAGCGCCGATGGTACCCTGAATGTCAACTATGTGCAGGTCGGAATCCTTCAGACCTTTGGCAGTGACAAAACTCTTTAGCCAGGCAGCCGCTTTTTGGCCTTCCAGCTTAAAGTTGGAGCCGACCCAAGCGGTGTAAAGGCTCTCGTCGGAAACTTTTACCATACGGTCTACGATAATAACCGGAATCTTGGCATCTTTCGCTTCTTTCAGCACGGTGTCCCAGCCTGTTTCGGTAACAGGTGCCAGAACAATGTAGTTGACTTCCTGCTGAATAAAGTTGCGGATTGCGGTGATCTGATTTTCCTGTTTTTGTTGTGCATCGTCGAACACAAGGTTATACCCGCTGCCTGTGCCGAAGGTGCCCTTCATGGATGCTGTGTTTGCCGTTCTCCAGTCTGATTCCGCACCCACCTGCGAGAAGCCGACCGTAATTGTTTTGCCATCAGCCGTCGCCGTGCTGACTGTACCACTGTCTGACACCGCCGCGGCACTGGCTGCCGATGCGTTGGTTTTGGTCGTTGTGTTACCTGCACAGGCTGTCAAGGAGACGATCAATGCCGATGCCAAGATAACGGATAACCATTTCTTTTTCATACTACAAAATCCTCCTTTTAGATTAGGTTTGGTTTTCGATGTTTCTATGATAAATTAAAATCGCACAAATTCCCATAGATTAATTTATTAGTTTTGTATCATTTCTTCTCAACTTCTTATAAATTATTTGTGTATTGAAAAAAAAAGCGGACGAAGTTGGATTTCTTCCACCTTTCATTCGCTTTTTTCCGAAAACCTTCAGGTTGACAGTCAACTGCCGTCCGTCTCAGAAGTATTATATCTTTTTGCCGGGATCAGGACTGTCACAGTGGTGCCCGTGCCATAGGTGCTTTCCACCTCAATACCATACTGCGGGCCGTAGTTCAGACGAATCCGTTCATTCACATTCAGCAGGCCAATGCCGTGAATATTGTCGGCCGCGGTTTCTGTGCGGCCGGAAATTCTGTTGCGCAGATCGTCAAGCTCTGCGGGCGTCATTCCTACACCATCGTCCGAAACGGTAAATTCTATCTCCTGTTTGTCCGTCATGCGCGCGGAAACGCAGATAACCCCTTTGCAACGCTTGTTCTTTATGCCATGGTAAAGCGCGTTCTCCACAATTGGTTGCAGCGTCAGCTTCAGAGTAGTGTACAGGTATAGCTCCTCCGGAAAACAGACGCGGTAATCCAAAATATCCTGGTAGCGGAATTTTTGTATTTGCAGATAGCTGCGCACATGAAGTTCTTCTTCCTCCACGGTGATATAATCTCTTCCCTGACTGAGCGTGGTGCGAAAGAAATCCGACAGGCTGGTGACCATGGAGACCACCTGTCCCTTTTCTTCCGCCTCTGCCAGCCACACAATGGTATCGAGCGTATTGTAAAGAAAATGCGGATTAATCTGCGCCTGCAAAAGTTTCAACTCGGTTTTTCGCTGATTTACCTGCTCCATGCGGGTGTTTTCCACCAATTCCCCGATTTGCTCGGTCATGCTATTGAAGCTGTCGTTTAAGGTTTGAATTTCATCGGTACTTCCGGTTCTTACACGCGTCTCAAAGTTACCGTGTGCCACCTGTCTTGTCAGGGCGCACAGGTTCCCCAACGGAATGGAGATATTTCGCACCATGTTCCGGATAAGGAGCACAGACCACACCAGAGCCGCGGCGAACACAATGAATGTGAGGGTGACGGCTTGATTTTTCTTTGCCTGCAGTTCGGTTCGCACAGTTTCCATTTCTGTGGCCTCGTAAAAAATGTATTCCTGCGTGTTTTCCAGCACAAGTTCCGTCACGTTGCGGATGTCAAGGTCGAGCATTTGGCTGTTCTCGTTGTACTTTCCGCCCCGTGATATATTGTCGTCAATTGTCTGCGTGTATTTTCTGAGGTTGGTCAGCATTCTGATAGTTGACTCGATACGACGCTCGTTTTCCTGCCCGGTAGTGCTGCCCCGCAAAGAGCGGTAGCGCTGCGTGACCCCGTCCAACATGATGTATGGATCCTGCAGACCAAGCTTTTGCGCGGAGTCCTTTGCGTTCACTGAAGAAATAATCATACGGTACAAAACGTAGTCGTAGTCTTTTTTGAATTCAATGTTATAGCTGTTCGCCACTGTAATGTTTCGTACGATTTTATCGTAGGAATTTGTTAGCTTGATCAGGCTCGTGGTGAGGTAAGCTCCCAAAACCACAAAAGGAACGAGGATGCCGAACGACAAAATGTAGAGACGGCTGCGAATGGAATGTTTTCTTGACTGTTTCATCGTTTCTCCCTGTATTCTCTCGGCGAACAGTTGTTGATCTTCCGGAACAGATAACTGAAATAGTGCGGATCCTGATAGCCCACACGGTAAGCGATTTCAGAGGTTTTAATGTTGTTGCAGCGGAGCATCTCCCTGGCCTTTTCCATGCGCAGGTCTGTCAGGTATTCAATGAAAGTGCCGCCGGTTTCCTGCGAAAAAATCGTGCTGAAATGATTTGGGCTCAGATTGACGCTCTGGGCGGTCGTATTCAAGGAAATTTCCTCGTTGGCGTAATTTTTGCTGATGTACTCTTTGGCATCCGCTATGAGCCTGCCATAACGCTTGGTTGCTTTATAGTCGCGCACCACAAGGGTTTGGCTGATGATTTTTGCCATGCAAGCTTTTGCCTGTTGCACCGAAGACAGCGCAGAGGATATTGCGTTGATGTCACCGATTTGTTCCCGAATATTTTCTTCGCTGTACCCGATCTCCCGAAGAAATGCCACCGCGCAGAGATAAAGATCCATGGTACATTAGTTGTTGTGTTTGAGCAGAATCTTTATCTGTTTAAGGCGATGCTGTATTATTTTGACCTGTCGCCCATTATGGAAACGCAGAAAATCGTATTTTTTATCGGTGACAGTTCCTATTTTAAAAGAGCATTCGAGGAGTTATTCTTCAGCATGCTGTTTTTCAGTACGACCTATCCAACTACGGTGTTTACCCTACCCGCGGCGCGAAATTTTAAAAATGAGTATATGGAAATCCACCGGTTCGTTTTTAACGAGCTGACTTTCCTGATGAGCTGCATCGGAAACAGTCATCAGGATAATATGATTGGCCTGCAAAATTTAGTGGCCAATACCAAAGAAATTCTAAAAAATCCGTACGCGAGCTGTCTGGAGGGAAAGTACCGGAATGTTCCGGCTTTTATTATTTCAAACGGCCCGTCGCTGGACATTAGCATGCCAATGCTAAAAGAAATCCAAGGCAAAGGTTTGATGATTGCCGTGGAATCGGCCATTGTACCGCTTGCAAAAAACGGCATCGTTCCGGATATTTTGGTGGTGGTGGAACGGACAAAATATACCTACCTGTACCATTTTCAAGACCGAAACTATTCGCCGGATATTGTCCTCCTTGCGCTTGCGATAGCGGATCCGAGGGTCTTTCCTTCTTTCGCCGGCGAGAAAATCCCCGTCTTTCGCAAGGGGGAGGATTTGAACCGTTGGTTCAATCAAATTCTGGGTGACGGAAGCGCGCTGGACGCGGGCGCGAACGTGTCACATCTTGCAGCAGGCACAGCCATGCACCTCGGAGCCGACCCGATTATTTTAGTCGGTCAGGATTTTGCTTACGGCCCCGGGGGCGTTACGCACAGCAGAGACGCGGTCGCCTCGCAGGAAAAAGGCGAACGGGCAAGAAAGCTGCTTCACTCCATCCCCACGGTTTCCGTGGAAGGAAATAACGGGGAAATGATTCTCTCCAACCGGCTTTGGGATAATTTCCGGCAGGGTCTGGAACATATGATTGAAGTGCATCCGGAGCATCATTTTTACAACGCCACGGAAGGCGGGGCGAAAATACATGGAACCGAGCGGGCGGAGCTTGGCCAACTGATCGAGCAATACTGCACCGAACCGATTCCCTGCCGGGTAAACGAACTGATTTTGAAAAATAAAGCACTTGTCTCCGCTGCGGAACGCAGAACGCGGCTTGAAAAATTAATCGCGGCCGTGGGGCGCTACGCCGATTCGTTCCGAAGTCTGGCGAACGAAACAAATCTGAAAAAACTGGAATGTGAAAAAATGATGCTTTTGTGTGCTGCGGAAGATCATGAAAAATATTACAGCATTCTGGATGAAACCTATCAAAAAAATATTACCTCATTTTATCAATATGCTGATGACAACTTATGCCGCTACTTTTTCCAACAGCTGAACTGCACGTACTTCCACCTTTTAGACCGAATGGGTACGATTGATACGCCGAAAAAAACAGCGCAGGCGTTCAGCATTCAGATGAACCGGACGGTTGCTTCAGACTACAGCAAACAGTACTGTCTGTGAAAATCGGTGACGGTTTTTCGTATTAAAGTATAAAAAGGAAGGAGAAATGAATATGGCAATCAAAAAATTATTTCAACTGGCATCCACGACTCCGGTTGATACGCTCACAGATACCAATTACTTTTACACAGTAACCGCAGCGATACCGATTGCGTCCGGTTCAAATTTTGCGCTTTTAAGAACCAAATGGTCCACAGGAAGCGGTGCGATTCCTACTACTTTCGGAGTAAGATCAAACGGTTATTATAATTTGTTCATTAACGGCGTACTGCAGCAAAGCGTTCTGTATTCGGTCGTTCCAACTTCCAATGTCAATCTATTGAACCCGGGCACTGGCAGCTACACGGTTCCGCAAAGTGCCCCCATTACGCTGAGTCTTGCGAAGAGCAGTCTCACTCCAACTAAAGTTGCTGTTCCTTAATTGAAATAAAGCTACCCGAAAGGGCAGCTTCATGTTGTTGAAAAGCCCAGCTACGGCTGGGCTTTTCTGCGTAAGAATGAAAGAATAAAATCACTTTGGACTAATATTGTTTTGCAGAAAAGATGTCATCGTGCCGGAATACGTTAAGTCCAATTTATGCATTGCTCTGGTACATGCAATGTACAGCATGCTTTTGTCTAAATCCGTATGATAGGTTTCTGCGCAGACAAATGGAACAATGACTTGATCAAACTCCAGTCCTTTTGCGATAAATGCAGGCGTAATGATGATTCCGTTTTTGAACTCTTTGCTTTCACCGTCTAATAAGCTTATATTGTTACCCGTGCCTTTAAAAGCTGCATATATTTCGTTGGCCTGCGATTGTGTCTTGCAAATGATACCGAATGAACCGTAATTCGATTCCAAGAAATGGCTGATGCTGTTTTTGATTTCGATAAACTCCTCTTTTTTGTCAGCACACTGAGTTATGGCAGGTTCTTCTCCGTGCCGCTCAATAGGGATTAGTTTTTTATTTTTTTGTATTTTTTGAGCAAAATTGGTGATTTCAAATGTGGAGCGATAACTTTTACACAGTTCCACACAATCTGCCTCTGTAAAAATTTTATTTATTTCTTCAAGCGAAGAAGAACTGTAGGGGTTAACAGACTGACTGCTGTCTCCTAAAATGGTCATTTTACATTTAAATAGTTTGGATAGCACGGCATATTGTATTGGTGTATAATCCTGCATTTCATCCACTAACAAATGCTTTACATAATAATAATTTTCCGTTCCGTCGAAAAATATTTTCAAATACACAAACGGAAAAACGTCTGCGAATTCGAGCGTTTCTTTTTGTTTTAACTGAAATAGTTCAGGCTTTCCAATATGGTTATAAAAATCCTCATATAAGGACAATGCATCCTTGAATTTGAACATTTTCAGAATATCAGACTTAATTTTTTTTGAAACATATGCACTTAACATTTTCCCGTCACTGGTTCGGCTGCTTTCAATAATATCGGTAGCCAGCAGATCCAATCTTTGCTGAACGGGTATTTTGTTATAAGCTGTATAACGCCGCATCAAATACTCTTTTGGAACATTTACCGTGTCAATGTTGATATCTGATGGAATGAAATATTCGGCGTTTACATATTCAATAAACGCATCCATCTCATTCACAAAATCCATCGTAGCTTTGTACTTTATGCGTTTCACGATGGCATCGTCTACATCATCAATCAGTTCGGATACCTGTTGATAAAAGGTCTGAAATTTACATTGAATTCCAATTTCTTTTTCGGCTATTTCATCAAAGCCTACTTCCAAAATTTCTTCTTCACCAAGCTCCGGCAAAACGCTTGAAATGTAATCTGCAAACACCTTGTTCGGGGAGATGATTAAAATGTTTTTTGAGTTCAATGTCTTTTTATATTTATACAGCAAAAAGGCAACTCTGTGTAAAGCAATTGAGGTTTTACCGGAACCGGCTACCCCCTGAATAATCAACACATTGGAAGTATCATTCCGAATAATGAAATTTTGTTCTTTTTGAATGGTGGCAACAATATTCTTCATTTTTTCATCCGAAGTGCTGCTCAACTCTTTTTGCAAAACATCATCATTGATATTAATGGAACTCTCAATCATGTATTCCATGATACTGTTTCTAATTTTATACTGCCTTTTTAATGAAACCTCACCATCAATTTGCCCGATTGGTGCTGTAAAAAAAGCCTTTCCCACTTCGAAATCATAAAACATACTGGAAATCGGAGCACGCCAGTCATATATTAAAATTTCATAATTTTTTTCATTGGTAAAAGAATGAATGCCGATGTAGAAAGATTTTTCTACCAGATCATCATTCCGAATAAAGTCTATCCTGCCAAAATACGGCGAGTTTATCAGTTTGAAAATCTGCCTTTGCTCCGCAGCCGCGTCCTCTGCGGAGTCAACTGATTGATGCACAGATAATCTGTTTGCTGCTTTTTCAACCGAATCAAATTGCGATATATTTTCCCAAATATATTTTTTGGTTTCTTGAATCGCCTTTGAATAATCGGACATTTTTTCATCAAGCTCTTGTGAGGCTTCACGAAGCTTTGTTAGGATCGCTTCAAGATACTTTTTTTCTTCTGTTTCACTTTTATTAAACATGAACATTACCTTTCTCGAAAACAAACTAAAGCTTAGTATACTTTAATTAACAAGCGTATTAATGCATTATAACAATTGATATAAGATCCATCCAATTAAAAAAGAGGCAAGATTTAATAATGCGGATAAAAATAAGGACTTTGACGTCTTCAAATTACCCAGCAATTTGTAAATAAAGGCTTCTGCTAAAACAACAATTATTTCAAGTACAATTAAAATTAAATAGTAGTAAGCGATACCAAATATTTTAGCAGCAAAAAACAAAAGTAAATTCACGGCAGGATTCGTAAGCATATTACACAGCAAGCTGTAATATACAAACTCTTTTTTTCGATACAATAAATAGATGATAATACCTTCAATAAAAGAAGTAAGTAGAAAGTTTATTATAAAAATTACGTATACCATTATTTATGCTGATCATTTTCCTCTTTATCATCGGCTTCAATTTTATCTTGATTTTTCTGATAAGCCTTTAGAATCAATTTAATAGCGATAACAACAATCACAATCACCGCAATTACGATAAGAATAGGAATACCGAAATACATGAAAAGTACCGGCGCAGTGGCAACATCAAACAATGTGCTGTTTAGGTTCTTGAATATTTTTTTCATAAGATTTTCCTCCGTTCTTATTTTGAGTGGATAACAATGTGAAAATAGCTGACAAAACGATTAATACAATCAGCACAGGAAAGACAAGATTTGGGGATACACCGAAAAAGAAAGTAGGCAAGTTTCCGCACAGCAGCGCCAGGGTTGTCAAGCCAAACGCAAGCCCGGGGTTATATGGGAATTTGGATGCTACCGTGCACAGCGTGATAGGCATTGTAATATTAAAAAGAATAATGCCGATTACCGAAAACAGAACAATATTTTTCCCAAAGCACAAAAGAGGAAGTGACAGCAACAGGCTTGATACACCCACTCTTTTCGCACCGAATTGATCCCCTAAAAATCCCCCCAAGGCTTTTCCCGCACACGCACTGATACTGGGCAGTACCAACAAATAGGTAGTTGTTTTCCATGCCATCGGAATCACTCCTCCTACATAAGAGCGAATGACGATAGCCGCCAAGGCAAAAATCATGATTGCCGCAAAAGGTAAATCAGACGCTATTTTAAATTTGCAAGGAACAGCGGAGTCGCTTTTTTGAGAAAAAATGATTAATAGGATTATTGATAAAATAATCAGAGCAAGCGGCAAATAAAGAGCAGACTTTGCACTTTGACCAATCAATGTTCCAAGAACAACGCCGATAGCGCCGGTTGAAACAAAAATACCACTTCTAAACATTTTTCCGTTTGCATACTTTAAACTGTCAATTCCGCCGCCGATGTGAAAACAAGCGTTTCCAACGGCGCACAACACAAGAGATATCCAAGGAAAAGGGGAGGCAATCAGCCCGACCATGACGATACAGCAACCGATAATACCAATGGGTATTTTGGGATTATCATCACAAATAAATCCGATAATCGGTTGAAGCCCAAAAGCAATCACATTGTAAATGAGAAATCCGATTGCTACCAAATCCAGACTGCCTATGCTGTTTTTAAATCCGTGAAACAACATAAAAAAACAGGCGAAGTCAACACTGAAATGAGAAAATGTGTATGCCATTAATGACTTTGACTGGTTACTGATTGGTATCACCCCCATAATCAAGTACTACCCGTTATACTTACAACCTCCACCACAGCGTGTCGGCTTGTTTGTATTGTGTAAATCCACAGCGGGTTAAAATGTTTTGAGATGGAATGTTGTCATTTTCAGTTTCTGCTATTACATGGGTAATTGCTTGCTGGCTCATTGCCCAATCGCACATAGCCTGTACTGCTTCGGTCATATAACCATGATGCTCATGCTTTTTTCCTAATCCATACCCTATTTCCACTTCACCGTTTGCATCGGGTAAGGCTTTGAAATCAGCAGAACCGACCACGACACGATCTTTTTTACGGATAATAAGCCAAAAACTGTGAAGCAAATAATTCAGTTCATCGTTTTCCGTAATGGTTAGCTGTCCTTTCAAAATCTCAAGAAATACGTCTGTTAGCGGTTCGGCATCATAGGAGCAGGCCAATTCTTTTTCCAGAGCAGCAATATTTTCTATCCACAACTTCAATTGGTGGGCTGTCAGAGGTACCAAAGTCAGCCGGTTTGTTTCTACTGTCATTTTATCCACCCTTTATCAGAAATAATTCTAATCCATTACTATAATAATAACACGATATTCTTGCATTGCAATGATATGCTGCATTTAGCTGAACATAAAAAAGCCTTCGTACAGCCAAAGCGGTAGGAAAGCCTTTCTTTTATTCATCTTTCAATGGGTTATTTTGAGCCTGATTTTACCTTCTTCAGTTTGCTCCTGATAAATGCAACAATCGCAGGGATAACGGATATTCCGATGACCGCGATAATAATGAGGCCAAAGTGACTTTTTATGTAAGGAATGTTCCCAAAAAAATAGCCGATACCCAAAAACAGTGTTACCCATGAAATGCCGCCAATCACATTATACCCCAAAAATGACCGGTACGGCATCTCGCCTACCCCCGCAACAAATGGGGCAAACGTTCTGATAATCGGAATGAATCGTGCGATTGTAATCGTTTTGCCGCCGTTTCTTTTCAAAAATGCTTGTGCCCTATCGATATACTCCATTTTAATAAAACGAATATGCTCTCGCTTTTTGACCTTTTCGCGCAATAAATGACCAATATGATAGTTGAGGGTATCACCTGAAATTGCGGCGACATACAGCATGCATATGGTAACGGGAATATTGATCGGCCCACCTGCCGCCGCGATGGCGCCTGCAGCAAACAGCAGGGAATCTCCGGGCAGAAAGGGTGTGATTACCAGTCCTGTTTCAATAAAGATTACAAGAAAGAGGAGTACGTAAGCCCACACGTTATACTGGCTCAGCAAAACGTTAAGATACTTGTCAAGGTGAAGAAAAAGATCAATAAGGTAATTAATATTCAAAATCAATACTCCCAATTAAAAATTCTTAAAATCATAATTAAATACCGCAAACATTTGCCTTCTGCAACAGTCATAAAATGAAAATGTATTTTTATTATACCTTATAGTTATAAATAAAAAATAAACAACAGGTAAAGAAATAAAAATAATGTCGCGTCTGGAAGCAAAGCGGTTGCTGCCAAATGTTTTTGTGATTGTATTTTCAAAAGATAGAAGCTCAACCATAAAAAACAGAGCATATCCGGGAAACCTGTAAAATGGAAACGCCATTTCAGTGGGTTATCGGTATGCTCTGTTCTTATTGCACTGAAAAAACCAAATTTACCTTAGTGAAATCGAACGATATCAATTTAAAAAAGATATCAATTTCAGTTTAATTTTCTATTGTAAACCCTGTTTGTTCAATACAACTTTTGATTTGATCCTCATCGGCGGGTTCATTATAATCAACTTCTATGGTGCCGGTATTTAAACTCACGCCGACTTTTTGAACGCCTTTTACTTTATCCAATGCGTTTTTTACCTGTGTTTTGCATTCTGTGTTCACTAAATTAGAAACATTATAATTTGCTTTATTCATATAGAAATACCTCTTTCGTCAAATTCAATTCATTCAAACATGTTTATTATTCAAGCTTCAGACTTGTTTATACAGTGAATTGCGTGCAAATAAAAGTTACCATTATTGCGGCAGACTAAGCCGTTTAACGCAAATGAAGGGAATAAATTTTATCTTTATATCAATACTAAATAGCGATGATAATCAGATGAGTGAAAGGGAAAGAAAATTATGGATAACAATAAAAACAGAATGAAAGATAGAAAAAAAGGTAATCCTGAACTCAGAAGAATTAAGCCAAAAGAGAATGCAGATGTCGGAATTATTGACGGTCAGAAAATTGGTGTGCATGAAAGCAAACATGAAAAAAATTAAGTAAAATTGAAAACGGATGATCTCTAATCAACGAAAGTTGAAAAAGACCATCCGCTTTTACGTGGTTCTGTACATAATTCGGTTCAAGGTTCTCTCCGGCAATTGCCTACTTTACGAATTTCAGCAAATAGCCGTATCCTTCCTGTTCCATATTTTCCTTGGGTACAAATCGGAGGGATGCACTGTTGATGCAGTACCGCAAGCCGCCCGATTCCTTTGGGCCGTCGTCAAACACATGCCCAAGATGTGCGTTTCCAACGCGGCTTCGTACCTCGCTGCGCAGCATTCCATGGGTTGCGTCCGTTCTTTCACGAACAACATTAGGGTCGATTGGCTTTGAAAAGCTCGGCCAGCCACAGCCCGACTCGAATTTGTCGGTGGAGGCAAAAAGCGGTTCGCCCGTCGTAATATCCACATAAATGCCAGACCGGAAAGACTCCCAAAACTCGTTTTGAAACGGCGGTTCGGTGGCGCTGTTCTGCGTCACTTCATACTGTGTCTGGGTCAAATTCCGGCGCAGCTTTTCAGAATCCGGCGTTGGGTATTTCACCGGATTGATGACAGCCTCCGCCGCTTTTTTGAACTTATCCTTGCCAATGTGGCAGTAGCCGCCCGGGTTTTTATCAAGATAGTCCTGGTGATAATTTTCCGCAGCGCTAAAGTTTTCCAATGGTTTCACTTCAATGGCAATCGGTTTCTCATAGCGCTTTTGCAGCTGTGCAATGGATTGCTGAATCACCGGCCGGTTCTCTTCACTGACATAGTAAATACCGGTGCGGTATTGCGTGCCGGTGTCTCCGCCCTGCCGGTTGACTGAGACCGGGTCAATTGCTTCGTAGTATATTTGCAGTAAAAAGTCAAGCGGTACAATTGCCGGGTCATATACCACACGTACTGTTTCGGCGTGCCCGGTATTATTGTGGCAAACCTCCTCATACGTTGGATTCACAGTCCTGCCATTCGCGTAACCCACCTGTGTGGATTGAACGCCCTGAATTGATGCGATGTATTTTTCCATTCCCCAAAAACATCCGCCCGCTAAATAAATTTCAGCCATAAGACACCACCCTATCATTTTTGTATATTATTTACATTCTATCAATCGATAATGCAGGAGCGATACTCCGATTATCTTTTAGAATTTTATAGATTGTTTTATCTTATTATATCATAATTCTCTGAATTTTTGCAGTTTCTGAACATGAAAATCAAAGCGAATCATTCAATAATAATAGATTTTGATTGACAAAGAGTCGAGATTATTGTAAACTCTAAAAGAGAACGGGGGTTTTCTAATGCAACATTTAAAAGATGCCGTAAAACAAAAAATAGCAGAAGAAGCCTTGAAGGAATTTAAGCGAAAGGGCTACAAAGGGGCTTCAATCAGGAGCATTGCTAAAAACTCCGCGACATCAGTAGGAAATTTTTACAAATATTTCGACAGCAAAGATGATTTGTATGAAAACCTGATCGGTTCGGTTTATCATAAATTGATGAATTATATGGATCAATTCAACCAAGTGGAATTAAATGAAAAAGCAGAAAATATTTTCTACAATCTTATGGAAAAGATAATGGAAATATTTAAAGAGAACAGCGTTGAATTATCGGTTTTACTGAACAAAAGCGAAGGCTCCAAGTATGAAAACTGTAAAACAATATTTATTGATTTTATTACCGGAATTGTTTCGGAAAAAGTGAAATATGAGCTGTCGGTGCAGCATAAAACGCTGAACGATAATTTTGTAATTTATCTTATTTCTTATAATCTTGTTGAGAGTATTTCGATTATATTAAGGGAAAAAGAGGACAGTGCAGAAGTGCGCAAGCTCATTCTTAATATTATCGATATTCTTTTTACGGATATTGTGGATAAGTTGGACAGCAAGAAGTTATAATCGGTTCCCTGCAACAGGCAGGAAAAAAATTTAAATCAAAAGAGAACGTGAGTTCACAACGAATTGAATAGGAGAAAACAGTCAGATGAAGAGTTTCATAGAATTAAACAATGTTGAAAAGTACTACAAAACGGGAGAAGTCACCATTAAAGCGGTTGATGACGTTTCTTTTACTATAGAAAAGGGTGAGTTTGTGGTAGTGGTTGGTGCAAGCGGTGCAGGAAAGACCACAATTCTGAACCTGCTCGGGGGCATGGATGAAGTAACTGACGGCGACATTTTTGTCGATGGAAATGAGGTTAGTAAATATAATAAAAAAATGCTAACAAAATACAGGCGTGAAGAAATCGGCTTTGTATTTCAATTTTATAATTTGGTTCAAAACTTAAATGCGATTGAAAATGTGGAGCTTGCAGTTGAAATATGTAAAAATCCAATGAATCCAGAAGAAGTACTGAAAGATGTTGGATTGGAAGACAGGATGTACAATTTTCCTTCGCAGCTTTCCGGCGGAGAACAGCAGAGGGTTTCCATAGCGAGGGCTTTGGCAAAAAATCCTAAGCTGCTTCTTTGCGATGAGCCGACAGGGGCGCTGGACTACAATACCGGAAAAGCAATATTGAAGCTCTTATCCGATACATCGAGGCAATATAATATGACCGTGGTGGTGATTACTCATAATTCTGCAATAACGCCAATCGCCGATAAAATTATCATTGTTAAAAACGGCAAAATTGAAAGTGTCAGGAAGAACCCGAATCCTGTGTCAATAGAAAGCATAGAGTGGTAAAATGAAAAAGACATTTTTAAAAAATCTGTTCAGAGATATTAAAAAGACGATATCAAGATTTTTGTCAATTGTGGTTATTATCGCGGTCGGGGTAGCTTTTTATGCCGGCGTCAGAGCCACCAGCCCCGATATGGAAAGCTCGGGGGATACCTATCTGGCACAGCATAACTTTATGGACTTTAAGCTGATGTCCACATTGGGGCTCACAAAGAATGATTTATCCGAAGTGAAGAAGCAGCCCGGCGTATCCATGGCGGAAGGCGCTTTTTCAATCGATGCTGTTTATGAGAAAAATGAGCACGCATTGGTTCTGAATATCAATTCCATTCCGGAAGAAAATGGAATCAACACCATGAAAATTGTGGAAGGCCGAATCGCGAAAAGCAATGATGAAGTTGTCGTAGAGGAAAGATTCTTGAAAGCCAATCAGTTGAAAATAGGCGATGAAATAGAGTTCAAATCCGGTAAAGACAGCAAAATTGAAGACGACCTGAAAAACAGTAAGTTTAAAATTGTCGGTTCGGCACAATCTCCGCTGTATTTATCCGTCCAGCGGCAGCTCAGCCCATTGGGCAATGGCACCGTGAAAGGCTTTGCTTATATTCTGCCCGAGGTATTTAAAAGTGACGTTTATACTGAAATTTATGTAAAAACAAATCAGGATGAATCACAAGACAGCCTTTTAAATAATGCGGATTATAAAAAATCCATTGCGAGTATGGAAGAAAACTTTAAAAATCTTGGAATTGCCCGAAGCAAAGTAAGATATGATGAGGTCTTCAATACTGCACAAAACAAAATAAAGGAAGCGGAAGATAAGTTAAACAGCGCAAAAAAAGAGGCTGCGAACAAATTTGCCGATGGTTATAAACAACTTGATGACGCGCAAAAGAAAATAACGCAAGGGCAAGCAGATCTTAAAAATAATCAGTCCTTATTTAATGGAAAGATGGCAGACGGTAAAAAACAAATAGCGGATGGGAAAAAGCAGCTTGATGACAGCCAAAAAAAGCTTGATTTAGGGAAGCAGCAGGCGGCTGGCAATATTTCAGCGGCGATCAGCGAAAAGGTGGGTCAGGCAAAAAAACAGCTTGATTCCGACCCTAAGAATCCAATGTACATCGCTCAGTATCAGTCCCTTAACCAGCTCTATGAAAATGACATAAAGGGTAAAGATTTTGACAGCATGTACAATTCATTGAAAATGCACGGCACCCTGTCACAAATCAATACTTTTTTTGATATAGAAACATTAAACAGCAATTTTGTGAATGCGGAATCGCAAATAACGCTCAACAAAGCAAAATTAGCTGATTCCGAAGTTCAACTCAATAAAGCCAAACAGGACGGTTTAAAAAAGCTGAATGATGCAAAAGTTAAGCTTACACAGGGGCAAAAAGAAATTGATCAGAACACCCAAAAATTAAAGTCTGAAGAACTAAAGGCAAATTCCGAGATAAAAGACGGAGAGACAGAAATTCAGAAAAACAAGGAAAAACTGAAAGATGTGAAAGAACCAAGCTGGTATGTACTCGGAAGGTCGGCCAATGTGGGGTACGAAACCTATCGGCAGGACAGCGAACGAATGGGTAATATAGGCAAGGCGTTTCCGCTGATATTCTTTTTGGTGGCAGCACTGGTCAGCCTCACGACCATGACAAGGCTCGTTCAAGAAAACAGAACGGAAATCGGCACTTTAAAAGCTTTGGGATATTCCAGGACAGCGATCGTATCCCATTATCTGATTTATTCTCTTGCGGCAAGTCTTGCCGGAAGTTTAATCGCGGTATTGTTTGCGTTTAAACTGTTCCCAACACTGATTATGAATGCTTATGCATCGCTTTACACGATGCCAAATTCAGTAACGCCGTTTCATTTTCAGCTTGCGGTGCAGGCTTCACTGATTGCTGTGTTATTCACTACCGTAGCTGCAATGGCAGCTGCAGCAGAGGAGTTAAGGGAGGAACCGGCTTCTTTGATGCGGCCAAAGCCGCCGAAATCCGGAAAAACGATTTTACTGGAAAGGGCAACCTTTATCTGGAAGAGATTAAGCTTTACAAAAAAAGTCACCGCGAGAAATATATTCAGATACAAACAAAGGCTTTTCATGACGGTAATCGGGATTGCCGCCTGTACCGGATTATTGATCACGGGGTTCGGACTAAAAGAGGGCGTAATCGGCGCGATGCAAGCCCAATTTAATAAAATTTATAAATATGACATACAGACCGTTTTAAATAAACCCATGAATATCGATCAACAGAATAGCATCAGGGATAAGGTTATGGGTACGAACAATGTGAGTTCCATGCTGTTTGCCTATTCCAAGAATGGAACGGTAAAGGATGAGAATTCAGGCAGCCAGGATGTTTATATCACAGTTCCGGAAAACAAAGACGAATTGAATCAGTATATTGACCTTACTATGAATGGCAAAAAACTGGTGCTTGGGGACAGCGGTGTCATTATCACCGAAAAGCTTTCCAATCTGATCAATAAAAAAGCAGGCGACACGGCAGAAATCACCATCAACAATAAAGTGGTCAAAGTAAAGATTTCCGCCGTAACGGAGCACTATTTACAGCATTATATTTACATGAGCCCTCAATACTATCAGGAGATAACGGGCGAAAATTTAGAGTACAATGAATTTTACGGGCTGCTGAAAAGCACTTCGGAAAGTACGGAGGACGCCATGTCGAAAACACTGACAGGCATCAGCGATGTGGGCTCCGTAAGCTACAGAAACAATACGTATATTGATTATAACAAGAGTATGGACAGTATCAATTCAGTCGTATTGATCTTAATCATATCCGCGGGAGTCCTCGCATTTGTTGTCATCTATAATCTTACAAACATTAATATCAGCGAACGGAAAAGGGAGTTAGCCACAATCAAGCTGTTAGGCTTTTATAACAATGAACTTGCTTCTTATGTTTACAAAGAAAATATGATACTAACCGTAATAGGGAGTCTGGCAGGAATCGGAGTAGGAATTCTGCTGAACAGCTTCGTACTCAATACAGCGGAGACAAATGTATTGATGTTTTTAAAGACACTTAATCCAATTTACTTTGTGTATTCCATTCTGCTTACCGTTCTGTTTTCTGTTGTTGTCAATTTGGCCATGTATCAAAAATTTGATAAGATAGACATGATAGAATCCCTAAAGAGTGCAGAGTAAGCTCATATCATCGAAAAAGCGCGGTGCTTAATTCACCGCACGGAACAATACGACGGATTTTAGTCCGGAGGAACCCCCACTCTTGAGAAATCATAGACTGGGGTTTCTTTATGCCGCCGTTTTTTCTGTCAATTTTGCATTTCTTCACAAATAAGTCACATTGCGGTGCTATGATGAAGCTATATTTTGTCGGAGGCGAACAGGAAATGATTTACATTTTACATACAAAGCGGATTAAATCCTTCATTGCAGGGGCTTTGGCGGCAATCATGCTGGCGCTGCCGCTTGCGGGCTGTGGGCAAAATGTGCTACCAGCGGTTTCCTCACAGCCACAAGTTTCGTCGGCACAGAGCAGCACGGCTTCTCAACCGGCTTCATCCACAGGGGAAAAGCAAAGTTCCGGTACGGTGTCGAGTACCGCATCCAGTACGGCGTCCAGTACGGCAAGTGCACAGGTTAGTTCCGCCGCGAAAGCTTCTACGGCAGCAGCCGCAAAGTTAGTAAAAAGCGAAGTAGTCAAAAAAACGCCTGCCACAAAGGTGGAGACCGGAAACAAGGCGGTTAAAAAGATCGCCGCCGACCAGTCAACCCAAAATACGGTTCGCCTCAACGTTACAAAAAGCACGGCGCCGGTTAAGCAGGGGTACACCCATATTGACCAGCGGGGCGGCTACAATTACTTAAGCGATGCGGTCAGCCGCAGCCTTTATAGTCAGATCCTTCAAAGCGTATACAAGGTATCGGCTGCTCCGACTTCACAGGGGTATTACCCGACGGAGAGAATCACGGTTGCCGGTTCGCATCTTACCGAGGCCGAATTGCGTTTGGCTTTGCTTGCGTTTATCAATGACAATCCGCAGGTGTTTTGGCTTGCAAATGTTTATTCCTACGGTTACAGTGACAGCGAAACTTATGTTCAGCTTTATTCAGTCGTTCCGCAGAGCGAGTGCAATTCGATGATTCAGCAGTTAAACCAAAAGGTGGATGCGGCTGTAACAGCGATGCCGTCGGGGCTGAGCGAGATTGACCGTGAACTGTATTTGTTTCAATATTTGGCGAAAACCTGTGTTTATGATTACAGCGCATTGACAGATACCAGCCTGTGGAAGCCGTTCGCAGCCTACGGCGCACTGGTTGACGGCAAGGCGGTGTGCGAGGGCTACTCCAGAGCAATGCAGCTCCTTTCAAGCTATGCCGGTCTGCAATCCATGCTGATCACCGGACAAAGCGACGGAGTCAATCACATGTGGAACCTGATGAATATTAACGGAAACTGGTATCATCTTGACACAACATGGGGTGACAGCGATGTTCCCGTTTACAACTTCTTTAACCTGACGGATTCGGTTGTGACCCAAACCCATTCGATTTTCCCGAGTGCCTCAACGCTCACCGCCGCCCAGATTGACGGGACGGACGGCAGCGCGGCGCAATGCAACCTGGCTCTTCCAAGCTGTACCGCAACGGAGGCCAACTATTTTAAGGCAAAGGGAATTCCAATCAGCGATTTGAACGGTACCAATGACAGCACGGTGATCACCGCTTTGTCGGCGGCGGCCAAGGCCAAAAAAGATTCCTTTTCGTTTTATGTGGATGAAAGCGCGGATTTTGACCAGATTTTGAGCGGGCTGGTTTCAAGTTCACCCTATAAAATCGTTTCTTACATCAGCGCGGTTAACAGTGAAAGCGGAATGGCAAATCAAATTGATTTGGGCAAGATAAAATATATCAGTGACCCAGCGGACAGAGGAATCACCATTTATCTCAGTTATAAATAATATTGGACAAGGCCTGTAAGACAACTTGCAGGCCTTGTCCGTTTAAATTGATGTTTATTAGTTGATGTGTTATACTATATAACAATATTTAATACGAAAATCCATTAAAAAGGTTGATCACGAGAAGCAAAGCTCGGCACAGCCGGGCGCTCTTCAATTAAAAACGTCAACTCTTAATTGAAGAGTAGTACTAGGCGGATACAGCCGATTTTGCGGAGGAACCCATGAAGAAATTTTTTACTTTGGTTATGTCTTTGCTTTTAGTAGGCTTAACCTGTATGCTCGTATATGTTGTGCTGAACCCCGACGTGCTGAACCTGAACTGGAACGACATACTCCTTTCGAGTGAAGCGCCAAAGCGGGTTTCAACCGCTTCCGCTCCGCCCCGGTCACAGGGAACCACGGTGCAGGAGGTTGCACCGGACGACAACCCAAGCGACGGACTGCCGGTGCTGCAAACGACTGCGCGCGCTTCCAAAAGCTATTCGCTTTTTCGTCAGCACAGCGGTCTTGACTGCCTGAAAGACAGCGGCAGCCGCACCCTGTATCAACAAATGCTCAAAACGGCCTATACGGTCAAGGTCAAGGCCGATGTGGATGGATTTTACCCCACTGAGCCAAGTACCATAAAAAATCAAAAGCTAACCGAAAAGCAGATTCGCATGGTTGTGCTTGCACTGCGCAATGACAACCCGCAGCTGTTTTGGGTTGCCAACCGGTATTCCTACTCCTACCATGGAAGTTACACGGATGTGCGGCTGTATTCCTATATTTCGCCGAATGAGTGCAATGCGATGATTAAAAAGCTGAATGCCGCAGTCAGTCAAATTGTTGCCGGCCTGCCGGCCGGTCTCAGCCAACTTGACCGTGAAATCTATATTTTTGATAAAATCGCCCAAAAAACTTCCTATGATGATGCGGCGGTTTCAGACCCGAAGCTTTGGCTTTCACACACGGTGGCCGGTGCGCTTGTCGACGGCAAGGCGGTGTGCGAGGGCTATTCAAGGGCCATGCAGATGTTGGCTTCCTACTGCGGTATTAACTGCCAGCTTGTTAATGGCGAAGGCAACGGTGCGGCACATATGTGGAATGAGATACAAATAGACGGAGATTGGTATCAACTTGACCCTACGTGGATTGACGGCGACATTTTGAATTACGATTATTTTAATGTGACGGACAGTATCATTCGTGCCGACCACAAAATCAGTGCGGATATCTCCTCACTTTCCGATGAACAGGTCAAGAGCAACGATTCAGAACCGGCGGATTATAATCTGACACTGCCACGCTGTGACGCTGTTAAAGCCAATTATTTCAGGGCAAAGGGGATTCACATCCGGGACTTTAATTCTGAAAACAACAATGCGGCGATCAGTGCCATTGCTGCGGCGGGCAAAACCCGCAGTTCCAATATTGTGTTTTATATTGAAGACAGTATGGATTATCAACAAGCGATCCGGCAAATGGTAAAGGCTTCACCGTATCAGCTTTCTTACTATATTAAGAAAGCAAATCAGATTCTTGCGGGAAGTGTCACCATCGATTATAATAGTATCCGATATGCCGAGGCGGAGAAAAGCCGCGGCTTAACGGTTATTCCAAGTTACCGATAGGAGGAAACTGATGGATAAAGAAAGAGTGCAGGCGGCAGTGCGCGAGCTTCTGCTCGCTGTTGGAGAAGACCCCGGCCGTGAAGGGCTGAAAGAAACGCCCCAGCGCGTTGCAAATATGTATGCCGAAATTTTTTCCGGCCTTGAACAGGATCCAAAGCAATTTTTAAAAATATTCGATGAGCCTCAGCAGCATGAGGAACTGGTTATCGTGCGTGATATTCCGCTTTATTCCGTGTGCGAGCACCATCTGCTGCCGTTTATCGGCAAGGCGCATATCGCCTATATTCCCAAGGGCGGCAAAATCATTGGTCTTTCCAAATTTGCCAGAATTGTTGATTGCTTCGCAAAAAGGCCGCAGGTGCAGGAACGCCTGACGGCGCAGGTTGCCGATTTTCTTTATGAAAATTTGGAACCGTACGGCGTTGCCGTGGTGATTGAAGCGGAACACCTGTGTATGACGATGCGCGGCGCGCGTGCCGCCGGTGCCAAAACCCAAACCTCCGCGTTGCGCGGCGCAATGAGGACGGACGCGAAGAGCCGCGCCGAAGTGATGGCGCTGCTGAACGGAGGAATGCGTTAATGGCGGTGTTTTCAGCCGGAAAATACCGGCTGCCGCTTGGGGAAAAAGCCTATGTAATGGGTATTTTGAATGTTACGCCAGATTCCTTTTCTGACGGGGGCTGCTTTTTTTCGACGGAGCAGGCCGTGCAGCATGCTCTTGCCATGAGGGACGACGGGGCGGACATGATTGATATCGGCGCGCAGTCCACGCGCCCCGGCAGCACTCGGATTGCTCCGGAGCAGGAGCTCGAGCGGCTCCTGCCGGTGCTGAAGCAACTCCGGAATCAATTAGACATTCCGATATCTGTCGATACCTTTTATCCGCAGGTCGCGGCGGTGGCACTCGAACACGGCGCTTCCATTATCAACGATGTAACGGGCTTCGACGATTCCGCGATGGTTGATGTTGCGGCAAAATCCGATTGCGGATGTATTGTTATGCACCATACCGGTACGGATTCCGATATTATTTCAGATGTACGTGCCTATTTTTTCAAACAATTGGATATACTGCATAGTGCAGGGATAAACAGCGAGCGCATTTGCTTTGACCCCGGCATCGGTTTTGGAAAGACGCATGAACAGAATTTGCAGCTTCTTGCCAACGCGAACAAACTGCGCACTGGCGATTGCGCACTGCTGATTGCGGCTTCACGTAAAAGGGTGATCGGAACGGAATGCGGCAATCCTCCATTTGAACAGCGCCTTGGGGGGACCATCGCCGCTCACAGCATCGCTGTCGCGGACGGTGCGGATATGGTGCGTGTGCACGACGTACCCGAAATGGTTCAGGCCGCAAAAATCGCTTCGGCAATCAGGAGGACTCGTATTGGATAAAATAATTATCAAAGGACTAAGGGTATTTGCCTATCACGGAGTAAACCCTGAGGAAAAGCGTGACGGTCAAACGTTTGAAATTGATATTACATTATATGTATCTTTATTGCGTGCCGGACAGACAGACGATGTGAACGACACCGTCAGCTACGCCAAGGCAGCAAAAACGGCTTTGCGCGTTATGAACGAGGCGAAGTATGATTTATTGGAAAAAGTCGCGCAGCGGGTAGCCGAGCAACTGTTAACCGACTATTCGCAAGTGGAAAAGGTGGATGTCCTATTGAAAAAACCGCAGGCACCTGTGAAAGCCGACTTCGATTATATGGCCGTTATGATTACACGGCAAAGGAGTGATGTCCATGAATAAAGCAATATTGGGGCTGGGCTCCAATCTGGGCAAAAGGAAAGAAAATATCACGGATGCGGTCTACGCGCTGGGGCGGCTTCCCGGTACGACGGTGATTGCAAGCTCGAGTTTGTATGAAACCAAGCCGGTCGACGTTCCCAATGAGCAGAACGACTATCTGAATGAATGCGTGGTTGTTATGACAGAGCTTTCCCCGCGCGCACTGCTGGGCGGCTGCCTCGGGATTGAAGCGGCAATGGGGCGCGAGCGCAAAATACAGCACGATTCCAGAACCATTGACATTGACCTGCTGATTTATGAAGGCGCTGTCAGCAATGACACGGAACTGGTTTTGCCGCATCCCCAAATGCTCAAGCGTGCGTTTGTATTGGTGCCGTTGGGCGAAATCTTCAGCACTGGCGTGGCTTTGGACGTGGATTTTTCCAAGGAACTGAGCCGTTTGGATACCTCCGGAATCGACCTTTTTATAAATAATTAAAAAAAGTTAGGAAAAAGGGTTGACATACGGGTATGTATTTGGTATTATAGTCAAGCGCCTTACGAAAGACGCAAAACGACAGAACGACACAGAAGCGGCGGAAACGCAGAGCGGAAGCGGAGTTCGAGTCAATAGGACCTTGAAAATTAAACAACGTAAAAGAATTAAGGAACCCGTAATTTATTTGAGAGTTTAAATGTACTTTCGGACAAGAGTTGGTTGTCACTCTTAAAAAGACAACAAAAATACACGTTAGTGT